>Ga0209185_1000146_pt1 | contig 108213 bp, 92 predicted proteins | sample SidtaG_2_FD_187425 | JGI IMG/M metagenome (GOLD analysis project Ga0209185, IMG submission 187425) | Marine algal microbial communities from Sidmouth, United Kingdom - Sidmouth_Asex2 metaG (SPAdes) (version 2) | ecosystem: Host-associated > Algae > Red algae > Unclassified | place: Sidmouth... | reverse complement strand
CCGGATGTCAGCGAGCGTCGGGCGTGCAGGCTCGTCGGCCAGCCCCGAGCCACCCATCGGCAGAAGCGTCGGATCAAGTCCGACGAGCCGTCCATCCTAAAAGTCATGCACCGCCTGGTGCGGGAGCGTCCCCGGTTCGGCTACCGCCGGATCCACGCGGCACTCCGCTGCGTAGGCTTCAAAATCACCCGCAAGCGGGTTTACCGCCTCTGGAAGCAGGAAGGCTTCAAAGTGCCTCAAAAACAAAGCAAAAAGAATCGGGTCGGCGTCAGCGCGAACGGTTGTATCCGCAAACGAGCCGAGTTCCCTAACCACGTCTGGGCGTGGGACTTTATCCACGACCGTGACGAGCGAGGGCGGTCTATTCGGTGGTTGGCCATCGTCGACGAGTACACCCGCGAGTGCCTGGTGCTCGACGGCTCGCGGTCATTCAAATCCGCAGACGTGCTGGATGTGCTGCGTGACCTGTTCCTGATCCGGGGCGTCCCGAAGCACATCCGTTCCGACAACGGTCCGGAGTTCATTGCCGATGCCGTCCGCAGGTTCCTGGACGACACCGGCATCGACACGCTCTACATCGAACCCGGCTCGCCGTGGCAGAACGGTTACGCCGAGAGCTTCAACAGCCGCCTGCGTGACGAGCTGCTGGATGCCGAGGTCTTCGCCGACCTGCATGAAGCCCGTGCCCTGACGGACTACTGGAAGAACGACTACAACCACCGTCGGCCGCACTCGTCGCTGGAGTACAAGACTCCCGCCGAGTTCGCCGCGTCGTGCGGCCGTCCTCCGGTCGGGGCTGCGCCCCTCCCTACGGACGGCCGCACGACGCGTACCCTTGATCCTTTAACCCCGACTCTCGTTGAGGCTGGTGCATAAAACGGGGGCACTCCAACGTGCTTGTAGTCGGAGCGGCGAGAGCCGCTCTCACGTTGCAAACATCGTGGGCGCCATACATTAGTGGGCTGCACCCGCGACGACTCGCCAATCATACGCTTCGGTAGAGCGTGAAATATAAAGGCGAACTTCGTAATTAGGCCGTTGTTCTCCGCAGTAAAATTGCTATCCCGGGGGGAGCGCTACTTACATTGAAAAGCGTCTATTTTGATCATCGCCCAAGTCACTTGAATTCATAGTAGAACCCTCCGCGGCAAACGCGTCGTTTTCCCAGATCTAGCTTTCGGCGTGAAATCAATTCTTTTCACTTTCGCTCAACAGGTCGTTGGTAAACACACCATCAAGCCCACTCTTTAACGATTCGCGGGCAACACGTAAACGTGCATCTTGAAAAATGATTCGTCCTACACCATTAGCGCTTACTACGTCGATTTTCTCCAAAAGCTTCGCCTGCCAGTCGTCTTCATCCATTCTGATCGGTTCGTCCGTCATGCCGATCTGGTTGTAGAAACCAGTCAACTTGAAGGTTCCGATTTCCACCGGAATAACCGGAGACCCAGCTAACATGCCGAGGACACATGTGTGTAAACGCGAACTCACTACCACGTCGAATCCCGATAGGAACTGAGCGTAGTCGTCAAACCGTCGCGTTTGAATGTCACAGGTCACCCCAGCGATATCGAGATACTCTCGCCAAAATAGTCTATCTGTCGCAGGTTCATTACTAGTGAGCGTGACCTTGTTACTACGGCCGATTTTTTCGATAATACTTCCCCAGTTACTGTCGAAACCATATTCTCGCACCTGAAGGCCATTTATTGCAAGAGCAACCCCTTTTCCGCCGCGAACCTCGAGGCGGTCCACTGGACTCAATACGGCGCCGTCAGGGCAAACTATCGGCACGGCTTTCCCACCCATACGGCAAAAGTACTCTGCGCTCTCCATATCTCGAAATTCAAACGCTTCGCACGCGGAAAAAACATGGTCAGCAATGTCAATTAGAACTTGATCGTCAATTTCGAAACTGAGGTTGACGAAAAAAGTTGGAATACCGCTTAGTTGCGCAGCTCGAGCCTCGATTAGATAATATAATGCCGTGTCTGTAGCTCCATGTAAAAACTCGCCGGCAGGGTTGACCACAACCATCGCTGCGCTAGTTATGTAGGCCAACCGGTTGAGATAATCCGTCGAGCCAAGATTCAGTTTTGCCAATCGCCGCCGCAGGTCCAAAGCTCGGCGTAATGGCATAAACCGCAAAACGCCATGTTGCTTCGGGTTGTGTGCGACATCCCAATGCGATGGGTCATTCGCCCATCTTGGGGGACAACGTCCCAGTTCTTTTTTTACTAGATTATCAAAATATTTTATCGGGTCGGTCGCTGACTTGATCGCCGCGAGTTTGTATCGCTTTAAGTAACTCGGACCTCGTTCAACGATACGCACCTGCGCACTCGAATATCGTTCGGCAAGATAATCACGCCAAGCAACGGAAAGTGCTTCGTTGCCAAGATTTAGGGTTTTGGCCCTGGTAATCAAGACCACACGTGGATGAGGATACTTTTGAAGAACTTCCATTCAACTCAAACTCCGAAATTTGCTCAGGATATGCCGTTGATCTAACATGACTACGTGATTAGATATGATTGCGTCTTGTAAAATAACTCATATCCTCCATACTAACATCCGATCTAACCATTTTTTTCGCACAATTAGCATTTGAGGAATAAGCCAGCTGGACGGCATCGCGAATGCCGCCACTAGAACAAGCAGGACGAAAAAACAAAAAACGGTAGCGTAGAAATGATAGGATGGGCCAGTCCAGCCTGCACGTAATACCTCGCATACAGAAACGACGATAGCTGAACTACTGATCCCTGGCACCATCGCAAAGAAGTATCGCATAAATTTTGAGAGATTGTCAGACGACGGGCGACGCGTAGGGACTGCGAGCGCAACGTACATCGAGACTGTAACCGCGACCGCAACGGCGAGAAACCCTTTCTGAGCAACTACTGCGAGCACCGATCCGACCACGAGGCAAAGCGTTGCATGCCGTATGACCATGTGTTTCATCTGGCCACCCGCTAAGGCAACACTGTCCATAAATAGACGGGCTACACGAGCGGGTAAGCCCGCAACGAGAATCGCGAAGGGAATCGCGGCATCTCGCCATTGGTCTCCAAGAAACACGTAAATGATGGGCTCGCGGAAGATAACTAAAAATGCAGCAAAGATTCCGGAAATAAGTACCTGTAACCGTAAAAGCATTATCGCGATGTCTTCGATCGCTCCCCCTCGCTCTCGATGCGCAATCAGCGCTTGGCGTATAGGATGGTCAATAGCAGCAAGCGGTTCTTTAGCCTGAGTGCTAAGATTATATGAGCGGCTGTAAAGACCTGTAACCATAGCAGAGCTTGTAACACTAACGGCGATAGTATCTATTTGTGTCCAGAGCCAAGCCAATACTCGCGAGAGCGAGCCATAACTTGCCGTTGACACCACCCCCTTAATCACGAATCGATTCGGAAATGCCAAAGATAATTCGGCGTTTTTTGCAAACAGTATTGCCATAGCTGAAAAGGATGCGACCTGTGCGCCGACGAGGCTCCAATAGCTATACCCTGCCGCCGCAAGTACTACAGCTACCACGAGGTAAACTATTGAACTGGCGACGAAAACACCTGATACATCTCGAAAACGATGCTGACGCCGCATTAAGCCTCGTCCAGCAACTGCGATGGCCTGTACGACGACACAAGGTGCGATGAATCGGTATACGGCAGCCGTCCCTTTGAATTCGAAGAATCGTTCGAGCGCCGGGGCTATAAGGTATAGCAAGGTCCCGGCCGCGCTCGATACGATAATCGAGAGCCAGAGGAGCGAACTTACCGTGTCTTCGTCTAGTTCTCCTTCGCGTAGTAGGGGATATTCAACCAATCCCTCCAAAGCATACAAGGATAGCAGTAAAATCGTCGACGTTGTTGCTAAAATACCAAAATCTGCCGGGGTCAAAAGGCGAGCAAGAATCGTTGTCCCCAGCACCATGATACCGCTCTGGCCGACTCGGCCTGCAAATGACCATAGGCTACCACTGACGACAAGTCCGACGAGGCTTTTACTTCGTCCGCGCTGGAGCTTGGCGGCGTCATAGGTTTTTTCTCTCAAGCTTTATAATTTCTGCCGCTTGGCGAGTATCGCAGTTTTCAGAAACTGGTTTTTTTGTAACTACTGGAAGCCAAGAAGTTAATCCGCTTGTCGCTTATTTCAGTTCGAGCGGAGATAGCCGCGATCGATAAGGCATCAAGTTGGCGTTCGCGATTTCGTCCACCGTTTCACCAATTGGCGGAGCGCTCAGCGGCGCCACCGCCTCCGGCACCAGCCGTCGAATGCACGTGAGCAGTTCCTCCCGGTGATCCAGCGTCTTGGCGACCAGCAGCTGGATCACGGCTGTTTCGAGTTTCTCGGTCTCCGTCTCCTCAGACTGCACCACGCGAATCTTTTTGACCCGCGTCGGCACCGTGGTTTCGACAGCGCCCATGAGCTCTTCGTAGAGCTTTTCGCCCGGACGCAGGCCGGTGACCTTGATCGCGACATCGACATGCGGTTCCAGGCCGCTGAGACGGATGAGGTTCTCGGCCAGGTCGATGATCTTGACCGGCTCACCCATCTCGAGCATGCAGATGTGCCCGGCGGCTTCGGGCAGGGTGCCGGCGGTGAGCACCAGCTGCACGGCCTCGGGGATGGTCATGAAGTAGCGCGTGACGTCTTTGTGGGTCACGGTCAGCGGGCCGCCGTGGGCGAGCTGTTGCCTGAAGAGCGGGATGACGCTGCCGTTGGAGCCCAGCACGTTGCCGAAGCGGACGGCACGGAAGTCGGTGGTGGATCTGCGCAGCGACGGCCAGCCCAGGACGATGCGCTCGGCGATGCGCTTGGTGGCGCCCATGACGCTGGACGGACGGACCGCCTTGTCGGTGCTGATGAGCACGAAGCGCTCGGCGGAACACTCGGCGGCCAGTTCGGCGACCTGCAGGGTGCCCAAAACGTTGTTGCGGACGGCTTCGGCAACGTTCGCCTCCATGAGCGGCACGTGCTTGTAGGCCGCGGCGTGGAAGACGTGCTGCGGGCGGTGCTCGGCGAAGACTTTCGCCAGGCTGTCTTTGTTCGCGACGTCGCAGATGACCGGCACCACCTCCAGCGCCGGGTGGGCGTGGGCGATCTCGAGGTGGATGAAGTAGAGCGGGCTCTCGGCCTGGTCGAGCAGCACGAGCCGACGCGGGGCGAGAGCGGCGACCTGGCGGGCAAGCTCTGAACCGATCGACCCCGCCCCGCCGGTTATCAGCACGGTCGTGTCGCCCAGGGATTCGTGCATCTGCGTCAGGTCAAGCTCGACGGCACCGCGGCCCAGCAGGTCTTCGATCTGGACCTCCCGCAGCTCGGTCAGCTTGGCCCGCCCTGTGAACAGGTCGCGCAGAGTGGGTACGGCGTGGCAGCGGACCCCCGCTTCGCGCCCCCGTTTCACGATGGCCTGAAGCTCAACGTCCGAGATCGAGGGGATGGCGACGATCGCCTGCTTGGCGTCGTGAGCCGCCGCAAAGTGCTCGAGTTCGCCGGAGTGACCAACCACCGGCACGCCGCGGATCCGCATGCCCAGCTTGGCGGGGTCGTCGTCGAGCATGGCGACCGGGCGAAACGCCGCGGCGGGGTCTCGGCCCAACTCGCGGATCAGCTGTTCGGCGGCGTCGCCCGCCCCGATCACGAGGACCGGTTCGGCCAGCGTGCCGGCCCGCCGATGGGCCCGATGCGAGAGGCCCTCCCGCATCATTCGTACGCCAAGCCGTGCCCCGCCCAAGACGCCGATGGTGCAGATCCAGTCGAGCAGAATAACGCCCATCGGCACCCGCGGATCGAGCGGTAGCGTTCGCAACACCACCGCATACACCACGCTGGAAAGCGTGACCGCCAGCACAATCGAGCGAAGGTCCGACGTGCTGACGTAACGCCACCATCCGTGATGAAGATTGAAAAGCAGGATGAAAAGTGCGCGAATCGCGACGACGGCCGGCAGGGTGACGAAGAAGAGGTGCAGGTAAACCCCGGGGATCTCACCATCGAAGCGGATCCAGAAGGCGACGAAGTACGCCACAGGCAGCAGCAGCAGGTGCGCGGCGGCCACCACGATGCGGCGGTGTCGAATCAGACGCGATTGATCCACCGTGATCTCGCCGGGGGCGGGGGGATGCACTTCCGGCTGCGTTTCCGCGCGAGTGCGTGTCGGCTCTTTTACCGAGATGCTGCCGTTGCGATTTTTTGCGAGGGCACCTTCCACGCCGTCGCTTTCGGTAGATTTATCGCTGTGTGCATTCATAGCGTTTTCACTCCTCACAAGTGTGATTTTTGACTTTGATTCGTGATGCGACGCGTAACGCTTGCACCTCAAGAGAGAGGCGTTAGGCGTTAGGTCTTAGGCGTTAGCAAGAGCCTGACGGATGGGGTCGTGTCGATGGTGCGCGTCGGATCGCTTGGGAGCGGGTCGAGGTGGGCGACACGTTTTAAGCGAGGCGTTAGGCGTTAGGTCTTAGGCGTTAGCAGGAGCCTGACGGATGGGGGCGGGTCGAATGTGCGCGGGGGGGGGCCCTTGCGTCGGTCGATATCCTTGGCGGGCGCCTGGCGGACGGGGTCACGTCGAAGGTCGGTCGGTACCCGCTTGCGTCGGTCTAACGCCTAGGACCTAAAGCCTAACGCCTTCTCCGCCTTGTTCTTCGTCGATCAACTCCAGGAAATCCCCGTTGATCTTCAACTCCGCCCCCACCCCGAGCACGCTGATGATCAGCGTGATTGCCGTCCACGGCTGATTCCCGGTGACCAGGCCGACGGTGCCCATAAAGGGACCCTGCGTGACTTCGACGCGGTGGCCCACGGGGAGGGTGGTGTGGAGTTCGGGGGCGTCGCCTTCTTTAAGGGCGAGCTCGATGTTGCTGATCTCGCCGACGAACGTGTCGCGGTCGGTGACCGGGATGACGTGGGCGACGCGGTTGGTGGTGAAGGCGGTGTAGCGGCTTTCGCTGTCGCCGGCGAAGAACATATAGCTGGTGAAGAAGGGGTACAGGTTTTTGCGGCGGCGACCGCCGGAGTAGGTCTCGCGTTCCTGGAGCGGGAGGTAGTGGGCGATGCCGAGCTGGATCAGGTCCTGGGCGAGGGCTTTTTCGTTGCGGCTCTTGACGTGCGCGATGTACCAGTCGCCGGGGATGTCGGCGACGGACGCGTAAGCGGCGGGTAGTTGCGGTGGATTTTCTTTGAGACTTAGCATTTCGAGGAACGCGAAGAAGGCGTTAGGTGTTAGGTCTTAGGCGTTAGCAGGAGGGAAACCTGGCGGGTGGGGGCGTGTCGATTGTGCGCGGGTGATTGCTTGCGTCGGTCGTGGGCGTTGGCCGGAACCTGACGGGCGGGGTTGCGTCGATTGTGCGCGTGCGATCGCTTGCGTCGGTCTAACGCCTAAGACCTAACGCCTAACGCCTTCCGGCGATGCCTTCTATCTTCTAGCGACGTTCGTCGTGGAGACTCTGCATGAGCGCCGTGAGCATTCGCGCGGTTTCCTGCGACAGGCTCCACGCGTCGGCGATCTGCTCGCGGGTAAGCCGTTTCACGCGGACGCTCAGTTCGAGCTGGGTTTCGAGTTCGGCCAGCGATCCGCGGGCGTAGCTCAGGTGCTTGAGGTAGTCGCCCATGTGGCTCCGGGCGTGGCCCTCGGCGATGTTCGACGGCACCGACACGGCGGCACGCTGCATCTGACTGATCAGGCCATAGCGTTCGTGGTCGGTGATCTGGTCGGTCACCAGGTAGACCGCCTCGGCGAGTTCCATGGCGCGTTCCCAAACCTGTAAGTTCCGGTAGCCGAGTTTGCTCATTCATCGACGGTACCGCAAGAAGGCGTTAGGTCCTAGGTCTTAGGTGTTAGTCGGAGGGGGACCTGGCGGGTGGGGTCGCGTTACTTGTGGGTTGGTACTCGCTTGCGTTGGTCCAGCACCATGCGTGGTAAGGCGTTAGGTGTTAGGTCTTAGGCGTTAGCAGGAGGGGACCTGGCGGTTGGGGTCGGGTCATTTGCGACGTGGTACTCGCTTGCGTCGGTCTTGGTCGTTGGCCGGAGCCTGGCGGACGGGGTCGCGTCCCCCAAAGCGCGGTACCCGCTTGCGTCGGTCTAACGCCTAAGACCTAACGCCTAACGCCTTCCGGGCTCTGCCCGGGCGCACCCCGTCCCCGTCGGTGCACGACAAAACCAAAATCCAGGATGTACCGCGCGGGTCTTACGACCCGGCGGGGGCCAGCAGCACGACCTGCTCGTCGAGCAGGGCGATGGCGGCGGGGTGTGCTGGCCGAAGCTGGAGCACGGTGCGTGCTTCGCGCACGGCTTGTTCGGGGTCGCCCTGGGCGGCGTACAGGCGGCCGAGTTCGAGGCGCCACTCGATGCGTTTGGGGGCGAGGGCGACGGCTTGTTGGTAGAGCGTGATGGCTCGCTCGGGCTCGCCCTCTCGGGCTCGGATGACGGCGAGGGCGGCGATGTCTGCCGGGCTGGGGCGGTCGGCGGTGGCGCGGGCAATGACGAGGGCGCGGATGTCGGCGTCCACCGTTAAGAGCAGGTTGTCGTGGTCCGCGTGCGCGTCACTTCCGCTTTTCAGCTGACCGCGGAGGTGCTGCAACGCGCCGAGGTCGTCGGCGGCGTAGCGGTAGGCGACGTCGGGGTCGTTGAGTTCGTGGAGGTAGAGGTCGACGACCTCGCGACGCAGGCCGCCGCGGATACGGGCGGCGCGGGCCAGGTGCCGGTCGGCGGCGGCGCGGTCGCCGCGGCGGGCGGCGGCCTGGCCGGCGGCAAAGGCGGCGCCGGGGTCGTGGGGGGTGAGGTCGGCGCCCTGCGCTATCAGCTGGCTGCCCAGGTCGGCGTCGCCGAGGCCGAGCAGCCGGGCCTCGCCGGCGACGCGGTGCAGCGGGCCGAAGGTCGGCGTCTGCCGGCGGGCGGCGTCGGTCTGCGCGAGCAGTTCGGTGACGGCGGCCCGGGCGTCGGGGTCGTCGGTGAGGTCGATCGGGGTGCCGGCCTCGTCGTAGCCCAGCAGGCCCCAGGAGAACGTGTCACGCAGGTAGGCATAGGTCGGCGTGGCGGGGTCGAGCGCGGCGGCGGCGGCATACCGGCGAATCATGCGTTCGTCGTCGCCGGGGCGGATGAGGTCGGAGTCGGGGCCGTAGATGCGCTCTTCGATGGCCTGCCCGGCCGCGAACTCGGCGCGGGCCTGCTCGGGAGCGCTGAGCTGGGCGGCGCCCAGCCCGCTGGCGAGCACGAGCGTGGCGAGGGCGGCGGGGCCGGCCCAGCGCAGGGCCCGCGGGCCCGCCGACGCGGCGGCGGCGGCGCGTTCGGGCTGCTTGGCCGAGGGCAGCGGGCGGCGGCCGTCGTCGTCGGCCGGGCGGGCGCTATGCAATGCGGCGACGTTGATCAGGCCGGCGGCGGTGAGGGCGGTCATGAGGGCGACGGCTGGCAGGTGCTGACCAAAATCCGACAGGCTGTGGACCAGGATGGCGACCAGCCCGAAGAGCAGGCCGTGGGCGAGGTAGTCGATCGACCGCAGGGGGCGCCGGATCACCCGCACGGCGGCGGCCACCACCACGCCCAAGAAGGCGGCGATGCAGAGCAGGCCGGCGATCCCGGTCTCGAGGGCGAGGTGGGCGTACTCGTTTTCGGCGTGGGTGGTGAGGGCGGTCACGTCCGTGCTGTCGTACTTGGGGTAGACAAACTCGAAGGTGCCCAGGCCGCTGCCCCACAGCGGGTAGTTGCGGAGGGCGGGCCACAGGTCGGTGACGATCTGGAAACGGCCGGCCTGGGCGTCGTCGAACGCACGCAGCGAAGCCATGCGCTCGTAGATCTGGTCGAAGCCGAAGGCGAGCGCGGCGACCAGCACGGCCAGCCCGAGGGCGAGCAGCACGGCGGCCTTGTCGGTGCCGGATGCGGCGCCGGCGGTGCTGCCACCCCCCCCCCGGGGGCCGCGGACCACGGCGAGCAGCACGCCGACCACGCCGCCGGCGATCAGGAACGAGATCACCCCGCCGCGGGTGAACGAGAGCCCGATGGCCACGGCCCCGATCACGACGACACCGGCGGCGAACCAGACCGGCAGGTGTTCGCGTTCCTTGGTGAGCTTCTGCCAGACCTGGCCGGGTGTGCGGTGTTTCTTGCCCAGCCGGCTGAGGGTGATCAGGATCAGCCCCAGCGAGGCGCCGATGCCGAGGTTGACGAACTGGCCGAAGTGGCTGTGGTTGAGGAACGGCCCGTTGGCCGAGTTGGTGAAACGGGTGTGGCCGCCGGTGGCGTTTTGCCAAATCGCCTGCCCCACCACCGCCGCGGCGGCAAGCATGAGCAGCTGCGCGATGCGTCGCACGCCGGACTCGCTGCGGTAGGCGTGCAGGACCGCGAGGAACACCGCGATGACCGGCAGCAGCGGCCACAGCTGACGCCGGGTGGCGGCGGGCGCGAGCGACAGGGTCATGGGCTCGTCGGCCACATTCAGATCGGATAACAGCGTGGTGCGGGTGGCGTAGGTGCCCGGGGCCAGGGACTGCACCAGGCCGGCGGGCAGCGGCACGGTCTGCAGCACGACCAGCAGCAGGAACGCGGCGATCGGTACATAGGTCCACGATCCCACCGGGCGGCAGCCCATGCGGGGGATCAGGCAGGCGACCAGCGTGTACCCCCCCACCGCGACGGCGCCCAGCGCGACGAGCTGCTGGCTCCACGGCTCGGCGGCGCCGTAGCTGAAGGCGGCGAACAGCAGGGTGACGAGCAGCAGCGCGTCGAGCGGCAGGCGCCAGACCTGGTCGACCGGCACCAGCCATGCGGTCCAGTCGGTGTTGCCGGTCGCGTTGCGTCGTCGGGGTTGGCGGCCGCGGCTCATGCGGGCACCCCGGGGTTGGAATCTGTGGAAGAATGAGGCGAGGATTCCCGCTGAAGCGGGAGGGTGTCCTGGCTGGATCCCCTCTTGCGCGGGGTTGACGGGGTGGCGGGGGATGACGGGGCCGAGCTAAGTACTTCCGGGATCCCCGCGGGTGAGCGCGGAGCGAGCGAGGGTGCGGCGTCTTGGTCGGACGTGGTCGCGGGCAGCGCGTCGGCGACCAGAGCCAGCGGAAAGTCGCGGCAGAGTCGCAGGGCGGCGGGCCGGCCCAGGCGGGCGGCAATGAGTTCGGCGGCCACGCCGATCCGTGGCGGACGCTGATGCAGGTTGTGCGCGTCTGACGCGACGATGGCGGGGACCGGCGAGGCGATCGCCTGCCAGGCCAACTCGCGGGCCGGGGCGCCGAAGTCGCCCAGCAGCGAGCCGGCGGTGATCTGCAGGATGGCGCCGCGGTCCACCCAGGGTTGAACCACTTCCAATCCGTGGCGCTGCACGTGGCGGTGGCGCTCGGGGTGAGTCAGCACGCCCACGCAGCCCGCGGCGTCGAGCAGGTCGCAGACCGCCGGGGCGTCGATCCACACGTCGTGCGGCGGCTCGACCAGCACGTGGCTTCCGCCGCGGCCCAGCGTGGGCACCTTGCCCTGCGGCAGGGCCTCGGCCAGCTGCGCGTCGATGCGCACGTCGGCCCCGGGGTAGATCACCAGCGGGATCTGCTCTTCGGCCAGCCGCCGCACCAGCTGCGTGGTGCGGAAGCGGATGATCTCCACGCGGTCAGGCTCGGTGTACGGGCCGTAGAGGTGCGGCGTGGCCGCGGCGTGGGTCACGCCGTCGGCGACCAAGGCGCGGCACAGGTCCAACGCGGCGGGCCAGTCGGCCGGCCCGTCGTCCAGCCCGGGCAGCAGGTGGTTGTGCAGGTCGACCCAGTGGGCGCTGGCGGCGTCGGCGGGAGGGGGGGATGCGTCGGGGGTACTCACGGTTGCCCCCCCACCGTGAATTGACTGGAGATACCGCCGCCGCGGAAGGGGCTGTGGAAGGGTCTAGGGTTTAGGATTTGGGGTTCAGGTTCGAACCCGAGGCGGCAGGCGCCGTCGCTTGCGCTCGGACTAAACCCTAAACCCCAGGCCCTAAACCCTTCAAAACGCAACGAGCGCAACGCACCCACCGAACGCAACGCCACGCCAGACAAAGTGGGGCAGACCGCGACCACTAGGTTCCCACCTCTTCGGGCTCGAGCTCTAGGGCGGGCTTCTTGCGCAGGCCCGCCAGCCGGCCCTTCTTGGTCTCGCCGGCCTCGGGCTCGTTGCGGTAGGCGCCGTAGCCCGACTGGTAGTAGCCGTAGCGGCTGTAGTAGGCGTAGCTGCCCCAGGCGCTGGTGACCCCGTTGACCACCAGGCCCAGCGGGGTGGCGCCCACGCTGGCCAGCAGCTCGGTGGCGTGCTTGGCGGTTTTGCGGCCCGACTTGCCGGCCCGCAGCACCAGCACGTAGCCGTCGACAAACGTCGAGATGATGCGCGAGTCACTCACCAGCACGGTGGGCGGGGTGTCGATGATGATCTGGTCGTAGTGCTCGCGCAGCTTGCCGACGAGCTTGACGAAGCGCCGGCTGTTCAGCAGCTCGGACGGGTTGTTGGGCTCGGGGCCGGCGGGCATCAGGTCGAGGTTGTCGACGCCGGTGGGGAACACCGGGACCGACATCTTGAGCCCCGCCGCGGAGTCGGCCTGCAGCAGCGTGCTGAGCCCGTGCTTGCCGGACAGCTCGAAAATCCGGTGCTGACGCGGCTTGCGGCAGTCGGCGTCGACCAGGATGGTCCGCTTGCCGCCCTGGGCGACGGCGATGGCGAGGTTGCTGGCCACTGTCGACTTGCCGTCGCCCGGAGAGGGCGAGGTGACCATGATGACCTTGGTCTGACCCCCACGCGGGCTGAAGTGGATGGCCGTGCGGACGGTGCGAAAGGCCTCGGCCACCACCGATTGGGGTTGCAGCGACACGATCTGGCCGCAAAGCATGGAGACCTTCTCCTGCATCATCGGGATGACGCCGAGGATCGGCAGGCCGAGCAGGCCCGCGATCTCTTCGCCGCTACGCAGGCGGTCGTCGAGCATTTCTTGCACGAAGGCCAGCCCGCCGCCGAGCATGAGCGAGAGGATCAGGGCCATGGCCAGCGTGCGTGACCGCTTGGGGTACACCGGCTCGGCGGCCGGCTCGGCCGGCTCCAGCACGGTCACCTCGACCACGTCGTAGTCGTCGTTGAGGTTCAGCTCGCGGATCCGCTGGTCGACCACCTCGAGTTGACGGTCGGACCGGGCCGCCGCGGTTTCCAAAATGCCGTACTCGGCCTGCAGCGAGTTAAGGCCGACGGCTTCGGCTTCTTGCGCCTCATAAATAGTTCGGTATTCCGCGGCCGCCGCCTGGGCGTTTTGCCAGCGTTGCTTCAGCTGATCGCGATAGAAGGCCGCCACCGCTTCCGGGCCGTTGTTTTGCACACCGTCGGCCACCGCGGCAGACCGCTCGAGTTCGCGAATCTGGGCGTCGATCACCTCGATCTGCTTGTGACCGGTCCCGAAGCCGCTGGTGTTCACCAGCGTGTACCGCTCTCGTTCCAGCAGCGCGATCATTTTGGCTTCGGGCGACTCGCCCAGCCCCGGCCCGCCGATATCGAAGCCCGCGAAGCTCGGATCGGTCGCGGCGACGATCTTCAACGCGTTGAGATCGTCGCCCGCCTCGACGGCGGTCTCGTAGGCCAGCTTCGCGTTGAGGGTCCGCAGCTCGGCCTCGGTCAGCGTGTCGGCCAGACGCGAGACCCGGCTGGCGAACACGTTGCCGCCGTCGGCGGTGCGGAGGGCGGCGGTGCCGTGCCGCCGCTGAAAGCTGAGCTGCTCGTCGGTCAGCCGTTTCAGCTCGTCGTTGAGCTGCTGCTTCTCGCGCGACAACACCTTCAGGATTTCGGCCGAGGTGTTGCGGCGGCGGTCGTTGTGGTACTCGGAGAAGGCCTGCACCACCGCGTTGACCGCGATGGCGTTGTCTTCCGGGTCGGTCGAGTCCATCGACAGGCGGAAGATGTCCGCCGCGTCCGACACGTTCACCTGGAGGTTGGCCCGCAGGAAGCCCAGCGGGTTGGGCTGCTGCCACAGGCTTTCGGCCTGCTTCATCGCGGGCAGCTCGATTGCCCTGGCCAGGATGGTGGTGGAGGTGAGCACCTGGGCCTGCGAGTCCATCGACTGCTGGACAAAGCCTTGGTTGCCCGCGCCGCCCATCAGCTGCGACCGGCTCTGATCGATGAAGACCATCGCCGTGCTGCGGTAAACCGGCGTGGTCTTGCTGAGGTAGATCACGCCGCCGAGCGCCCCCGCCAGCACACACAGCAGGACGGTCCACTTGCGCTGCCAGAAGATCTGCAACAGGTTGCCCAGCAGCGGGTCCTCGTCGTCGTCGGTCGCCGCCGAGCGAACCGCGACCGGCGCCGCGGGCACCACGCCGTTGGTGTGGAGGGCCGCGGAGTCCGGGCCCGGCCCCGGCGGCGGGCGGAGCGCCGCCGACACCCGACGCACGTCCGGGGGCGGGTCGGTGTCGATTCGTTTCGGATCGTCGGGGGTGTGGATACTCATGACACTTTCCGCATTGATTCGATAGCGACTCGGTGGGTGCGCGAGTGTGACGCCGCCGCTGATCGGGGCGGAACCGCCCCCCACACGACATCAGCCCGTGAGCGAAGCGCAGTGGCCGCCCGCGGTCGATCCGCCCGGCCCGTCGGATTTTTTTTGGCTTGATCAGGACCGCAACGATTTTCCAGAAGAGAAGAATCTCGTTGGAACGCGTACCCGAGCTACGCGCGTACTTCGGGCCTCGGGGCAGAGCGGACTTTGCAGCCCACCCGCCCCCAACCCGCCGAGGGGCGACCCGCCCCCCATTCTTCTTTCACGAAAGCCGTAGAAACCACCCACCGCATGCCCTACCCGGAATACCCCCCGGGGGCCGGAGGAGGGCAGTGCCGCTGAACGCGTCAGCGCGCAGGTGGGCAGTACGGACTACGCGTCGGCGGCCGGCAAATCCGGGTCCGCGATCGACGCATCGGCACCAGGTCCGGAGCATCCGACAGGCCGCCGAACTGAACCCACGTCGGGGCGGGGCCCGCATTGATTGAGTTCGCACTTGCGGGGGAGGGAATGGCCAGCAGGACGGCAGCGAGGGCCAGAACGGTGGTGGATAGGGGGTGCTTCATAGTGCTTGCTTTTCGGCCAGGAAAGGGGTTTAAGTAGAGGACGAGCCGCGATGTCGGCGAAAGTGGAGAAACCCCTGAGATGGGGCACGCGGGGCGAGTCAGGACCGCTTGCGTCGCCCCATCAGAGCGACGCCCGCGAATCCGCCGAGCAGCAGAGAGCCGGGCTCGGGAACACTGGTGACCAAAAGGTCGTCGATGTAAGCGACGCCGTCTTCCAAGTCAGGATCTTCCACCCACCGGGTGGTCACATTGATTTTGCTTGCCGTCGTGAAGTCCGCGTCGTAAAAGGGCACTCCGGAAACCTCGATCGGCTGCGTGAAATCACCGCCGCCCACACTATAAAACGCCGTCTTCGTCTCGAGGTCGTAGATCGCCGTGAACTCATACCAGGTGTCTTCTGTGACCGCCCCCAGACTACCCAATACCGAATATTCGCTCGGGGGGTTCTCGTTCAGTGCTGCGGGGTCGTAGTACAGGATGTCGCCAAACGCCGTATCGATGAACAGACCCCCGGCGGTGAAGTTCTGGTTCGCGTTGCTTTTTTCGTCGGTCAGGGCCACACCGATCACCGACCCGTCGTCACTCTGCTCGTAACGCATTCCCCAGGTGAAGGTCAGGAGCGTGTCGGCGCCCGGGTCGATCGGGGTCAACCACTCGTCGTCCACGCCGTTGTTCAGGTTGCGGGCGATCCGCAGCGACTGGTCACCGCTGGCGGCCTGCTGGTCGGTGATGTCGGCCACCGAGGTGTCACCGGTGGTTTCCGGTGGCTGGACCACGCCCGGCAGCGAGGTGTAGGGCGTGCCGACCGCGGGGGCTTCGAACCCATTGCTGTTGTAAAGCGTGGCGGCCGGCGCGGTCACGCAGGTCGCAGCACTGGCGAAACCGACGCACGCGGCAAGCAGGTTGACTCTTGGGGATAAACGCAATTTGATAGCTTCCATATTCTTTCTACCTCGTTTTTGAAAGGGATTCATTGGGGCGACAGGGGGATCGTAACCCATTGAACAGACCAACACAAGCCTCACAGAACGGGGGTTGTCACTTAGCGTTATTTCGTTGCAAAAAACAGTAATCAACGCATGCCCTCGCGTTTCAAAATACATGAAAACCGCGCATCTCCCCTTCCGCTCCATTGATTCACTCGGCGGCAAGGCCTTGATCGTAATCAAAATAAAATAAAAACAGACTTGCGGTTTTGGGTCAGGTTGATTTCTTGCCCAGTAGGTAAACCACGCATCTGGCGCGATGTCGCTGCGGTTGGTTGCGACGCCCCGCCTCGGCCGCGGAGGCGCTGGCCGCCCAACCCTGCCTCGGCGACGCCTGGCTTTGGCAGCGGCCCACCACACGATTCGGTCACGACCGCACCGCCGCGGACGCCGAAGCGGACCGGCCAAACGGGAATTAAATCAGGCGAGCCCCGCGGCGAGCAGCGGGCGGCGGGCGGCGGGCCGGAAGTGCGGGGGTGTGGCGACCCATCCGAAGATCACGCGGGCCGTGTGCGGCCCCGCCGCCGCCTCACGCCTGAATCACTCCTTCAGCCACCGCAAGGCGGGTCAGGTCGGCCACGTTGCGGAGCCCGAGCCGCTGCAGCAGCTGGTAGCGGTGCGAATCCACCGTCTTGATCTTCAGCGACAGGTGCTCGGCGATCTGACGCGGGGTCTGCCCCTCGATCAGCCGCTCGGCGACCTCGCGTTCGCGGCGCGAGAGCTTGCCCCAGCGGCCCGCGATGCCGTGTTCGCCGTTTCTCACCGCCCCCCGCACCATCAGGTGCTGCACGCGGGGGCACAGGTGGATCCCCCCGCGGTGGACGGCTTGCATCGCGGCGAGGAGCTCGGACAGCGGGGCGTCTTTGCACAGCAGGCCGTCGGCCCCTGCGTGCAGCACACGCCATACGGTGGGCGGGTCAAGCTTGCGGGAGAAGGCCACCACACGGGTGGTGGCACACGCCTCACGCACCCCCTCGATCAGCCCCGGTGCCTGAAGACCGCCCAGACGCAGCTCCATCAGCAGGAGATGCGGTCGGTACTCGCGGCAGGCCGACAACGCCGCGGCGTCGCAGTCGACCCCCGCCAACACGCGGTACTGGGGGCGGTCGCCCAAAAGTTCGACGAGGCCCTCGCGGTACAACGGGTTGCCGTCTGCCAGAACGATGCGCACGGGGCCTTGGGCGCTCGGGTGGCCGGACGGGGCGGACGAACCGGGCCCGGTGAAGCGGGCGGGGGTCGCGGCTGAATGGGTGGTCATGTCAGGTACTCCCGAAGTAGATCCTGGGTAAGGCAGAAAAAGAGGGCCGCAAACGCTTGACCCGTGCGGCGGCAAAAGGCGTGCCGTCGCGGTTTGGCGGGGCCACCCCGGTCCAAGGGGGGCACCATCGACGACCGGCGAGACCTCGCCATCATTCAGAGGCCCCCGCGACCGTGTGGCCGGCCTCCGGATCAATCATCCCGATCGCGATTGCATACCGGGTGAGTTCGGCCACGCTCGGCAGCGACAGCTTGCGAGAGACGTTGCGTCGGTGAGCGTCGATGGTCCGCGAGCGCAAGCCCAGCAGGTCTGCGGATTCTCGCGACGACAAACCCGTGGCGAGGTGCCGCAGCACCTCGGCCTCACGCCTGCTCAGGGCCGCCGACGTCGGCGACGGTGCGGACGGTTTCCCGCCGGGGTTGGCCCCGGGGGGGGGCGGCGGCGCGGCGGAACCGATCAGCAGTGCGGCAATCGCCTCGCCTCCGGTCGAGAGATCGACGACCCTGCGGTACCCCGCCACCGAGCGGCCGGCCCCGGCTTCGGAGGGCTCATAGAACCCCAGCACGGGCTCGGCCGCGGGCCAGATCGATCGCAGGTGCTCGGGCGATGGAATGACCGCCCCGCCGGCCCGATCGCCGACCACCAGCACCGTGTCGGGTGTTGCCCCCGCCGCCGCGCGGGAGAGCAAGCCGAGATTTGCCGCCACGGCGACGACTTCCACGCCGTGACAATCGGTCAGGAGCGATTCGAGGCAGTCTCGGCCGAGCCCATCGGCAGCTACAATGACAATTCGAATCATAATCTGAGCCCCCGGTGGCTTACTCATGACGGCTGAATCTGAATCAGGCCTGCGGATGGGGGTAATACCCACCCGCACACCCTTAACTTAAAACGCGCTGCGGCGAAACCCTGATGTTCACGAAAGACGTTGGCCTGAAATGACTTAACGCAATTTACTTAGCTTAATCTAAGAAAACCGCCTAACGTTCGGCTCAAATCCCGTCAAATACTGCGTTGAATACTTAGTACAGATCGTGAATTCAGTTAGAAAAAAAGGGGGAAAGCGGGCCATCACGACCGCTTTCGGCGGCGGTGTCTTGTGCATCGCGTGTCGCCAGCCCCGCGACGGCAGAGCGTGTCTCTTGACGCCGCCCCGCGATCAGCTAACCTCTGCGGCTCGGTGGCGCGCTGACCTAACGTGATGCCACGCCGCGACCTGTGGATCCGCCCCGGAAGCCTCGGCTAAATCCCGAATGGCTCGCAGGTTATCGTTGACGCCCCGCCCGGCGGCCCGGCCTTGCGGCTGGGTCCTGGTGCCGGCCCGCCCCGCCCCGTCCCCGCCCCGTCCCCTCACCCAAGCGATCCCCATGAGCACCGCCCCCGTCGACACCACCAATCTGACCCGCCTGCAGAAGACCCGCAACTTTGGCATCTGCGCCCACATCGACGCCGGCAAGACCACCACCACCGAGCGTGTGCTGTTCTACACCGGCAAGAGCCACAAGATCGGCGAGGTCCACGACGGTGCGGCCACCATGGACCACCTGCAGGACGAGCAGGACCGCGGCATCACGATCCAGTCTGCCGCGACCACCTGCCCGTGGACCCGCGACGGCGTGGACTACACCTGCAACCTGATCGACACCCCCGGCCACGTCGACTTCACCATGGAAGTCGAACGCTCGATGCGCGTGCTCGACGGCGCGGTCGTGGTTTTCGACGGCAAGGAAGGCGTGGAGGCTCAGTCCGAAACCGTGTGGCGCCAGGCCGAGCGTTACAAGGTGCCCCGCATCTGCTTCGTGAACAAGATGGACAAGATCGGCGCCGACTTCGAGTTCAGCTTCAACAGCATCGGCGAGCGGCTGGGCGCCAAGGCCATCGCGGTGCAGTGGCCCATCGGCGCCGGCCACGACTTCAAAGGTCTGGTCGACCTCATCACCATGAAGGCCGTGTACTTCACCGGCGAGATGGGCTCGGTCATCGAAGACCAGCACGACATCCCCGACGACCTCGTGGCGGTCTGCGAAAAGAAACGCGAAGAGATGATTGAGGGCGCCTGCGACGCCGACGACGCGCTCGCCGAGAAGTACCTGGGCGGCGAGGAAGTCACCGAGGCCGAGATCAAGGCCGCCCTGCGTAAGGGCACGCTCGCGAAGATTTTCCACCCCACCTTCTGCGGCAGCGCGCTGCAGAACGTCGGCGTGCAGAAGGTTCTGGACGGCGTGATCGACTACCTGCCAAACCCCACCCAGGTTCCCGAGACCGAGGGCACCGCCCCCGACGACGCCGAGAAGCGTCTGACCCGTCCCCACGACGAGGAAGCCCCCCTGTCGGCGCTGGTCTTCAAGATCGTCAACGACGCCCACGGCGACCTCACCTACGTCCGGATCTACTCCGGCAAGCTGGAAAAGGGCACGCGGGTGCTCAACTCCAACAACGGCAAGAAGGAGATCGTGTCCCGCATCTTCGAGATGCACTCCAAAGACCGTATCGCCCGCGACGTGGCCAAGGCCGGCGAGATCGTCGCCGTGGTCGGGCTCAAGCAGTCGTTCACCGGCGAGACGCTGTGCTCGGCCGACGACCCGATTGTGCTGGACCGCATGGACTTCCCCGAGCCCGTGATCTCCATGTCCATCGAACCGGCCACCGCCGGCGACAAGGAGAAGCTCTCCCAGGCCCTGGGCACCATCCGCCGCGAGGACCCCAGCTTCCAGGCGAACTACGACGAAGAAACCGGCGAGACCATCATCGCCGGCATGGGCGAGCTGCATCTGGACATCATCACCACCAAACTCACGCGTGACATGAAGATCGGCGTCAACGTCGGCAAACCCCGCGTGGCCTACAAAGAGTGCATCACCGGCGAAGCCGAGGCCCGCGGCATCCACAAGAAGCAGACCGGTGGCCGCGGCCAGTTCGGCGACTGCACCATCCGCGTGTCGCCCATCACCGAAGAAGAAGCCATCGAGCAGGAACTCAAGTGGCAGGACGGCGTGGTCTTCGTCGACAAGGTCAGCGGCGGTTCGATCCCCCGCGAGTACATCCCCAGCGTGGGCATCGGCTGCAAGAACACCGCCAAAAGCGGCGTGCTGGCCGGCTACCCGCTGCTGGGCGTCATGGTCGAGCTGCTGGAGGGCAAGTACCACGACGTGGACTCCAGCCAGATCGCCTTCGAGATGGCCGGTGTGATCGCTTTCAAGGAAGCCACCAAGCGGGCCGGGCTTCAACTGATGGAGCCGATCATGAAGGTCATCGTCACCACGCCCGATGAGTTCTTCGGCAACGTCACCGGCGACCTCAACCGCCGCCGCGCCGTGATCATCGGCGACGAAGAACGCGGCGTGGTCCGGATCCTCACCGCCGAGGCGCCGCTGTCTGAGATGTTCGGCTACAGCAACAGCCTCCGCGGCATGAGCCAGGGCCGCGCGTCCTACGCCATGGAGCCGCTGAAGTACGCCGCGGTGCCCGCCGGCGTGGCCAAGACGATCCTCGAAGGCGAGAAGTCCTGAACGCCCGAGGCCCGACCTGCGGCGGCCCGCAGATCCACCTCATGAGCTCTGACCGGAGCCGGACGGACAGACGGACGACGCCCTCCATCCGAACCCCGCCCAGCCGGGCGGGGTTTCTGACTTGCCTGCCTGAGCCCCCGGAAACAGGTCATCGCGGACCGCCGACGGGGTGAGCGACCCCCGCGGCATGCTGCGGCCGCCTGCGCCGCGGCTTGAGCGTTCTCGTCTCTGAGCCACCCCGCCCGAATCCCTCGCCCCTGCTTCGCGCTATAATCCCGGCTCCCCGTGCCCCTTTGCGATGCCCCCATGCCCAAACCCACCCTCCACAGCCTCTTCGAAGCCCAGCGTACCGGAAAGCAGCTCACCCAGGTCCATGTCAAACGCCTCGACGAAGCCCGCGCGCTGGGCGAGGCCGGCGTCGACATCCTGATGTGCATGCACGAGAACCTCAAGGCCTTCCGCGCCGCGTGCCCCGACACCTTCATCATCAGCGCCGACGGCGTGAACCTGCCGCAGGCCAGCACACCGGCCCAGTGCGTGGCCGCCGGCTTCTCGATCATGCAGGACGGCGGCGACGCGGTCTACAGCAGCATGGGCTTCAACTGCATCGAAGAGATGGCCCGCCAGTCGATCCCGGTCATCGGCCACTGCGGCTACATCCCCTACCGCGTGAGCTGGCTGGGCCGCCCCCGTGCCGTGGGCAAGACCGGCGCCGAGGCCGCCGAGGTGTACCGCCGGGTCAAACGCTACGAAGACGCCGGTGCCGTGGGCGTCGAGATCGAGATCGTCCCCGCACGCGTGGTCGAAGAGATCGCCAGGCGCACCAGTCTTCTCATCATGAGCATGGGCGCCGGCACCGCGGCCTGCTGCCAGTACCTCTTTGCCACCGACGTGCTGGGCACCAACACCGGCCACGTGCCGCGACACGCCAAGGTGTTCGCCAACCTTGCGAAGGAAGAAGACCGCCTGCACCAGATGCGCGTCGCCGCCTTCAAGCAGCTTGACGAAGAGGTGAAGTCCGGGGTTTACCCCGGGGCGGAGCACACCCTCAAGATCAAGGACGAGGAGTTTGAAAGCTTCCTGTCCGAGATCGACTGATCGCGAGCGATCGGGCGCTGCCCCGGCGGCGGCCCGCCGAGACGCTGCCGATCGCCCGGGCTGCGTCCGGCTTGGACACCGTGTCGGCTGGGATTGTCGGCCTGGATCGCCACCACTTGGTCGCTTGGTCACTTGGTCACTCGACCACTCGGCCACTTCCCTTCTCCCTACCTCAGCGGCAGCAGCACCGAGCCGAGAATGCCCCGCATCGCGAGGGCGCGGGCTTGGCCGGGGCCGGTCTGCGCGAGGTTGCGCCGCTCGTCCGGGTCGTCGGCCAGGTCGTGCAGCGTCAGGCACACGCCGTCGCTCACGCGGAACACGGCTTTGTGCCGCTCGGTCTCGACCAGCACGCGGTCACCGAACTCTGACAGGTTGGCGGCGGCACCGGGTTCCAGCGGGTCGCCGTTGAAAATCGGCAGCACGCTGCGGCCGGTGCGGCCCGGCGGCACGTCGGCCCCCGTCAGCGCCGCGAGGGTCACCGCAACGTCGATGGTGCCGAACAGCCCGTCCTGAAACTTCTCGCTGGGCGCCAGGTCGCTGCGCCCCGCGGGCGGCGCGACGATCAGCGGCACCTCGATGGAGGGCGCCAGGAAGGTGTGCGGCCCCACCAGGCCGTGCTCGCCCAGCATGCGGCCGCGGTCAGAGGTCACGGTGGTGTAGGTGCGGTCGGCGTCGGCCCGAGCCTCCAGCGCCTCGCCGATCCGCCCGACGCCGTGGTCAATCAGCGCCACGCGGCCCAGGTAGTCGGCCCGCAGCCGGGCCACCTGGTGCGCCTCGAGCCGCTGCAGCACCGCCCGGGGCAGCACCGGTTCCGTCAGGGCGTCCAGACCGTCCAGCTGCACCGGGGCGAAGTCGCGGGCCAGCCCCCGGGTGCTCACGATGTCGTCGAAGCCCAGCGGCGGCGGCAGGTCGTTTCCCGGACCCGAGAACGCCACAAACAGCGCCCAGGGACGGTCCGTCGGCAGGTCGGCCACCGCGTCCACGGCCAGCTGGGCGATGAAGCCGTCGATGTCTTCCCCGGGCTCGAGCATCAGCCGGTCGGGGGCGATCGGACCGCCCCGCCGCCGCTGGCGGCGCTGCTGGGCCACCGCCGACGCGTGCCCCCGCGCCCGGGCCGCGGCCGCGTACCAGCAGCGGTCGGGCGTGGGGTCGGCCACGTCCACGCCCGCGGTCACCCGGGCTTCGTCCAGCGAGGCCGCGATCACGCCCACCTCGCCCACCCCGGTGGTGTGGTAGCCCTCGGCCCGCAGCCAGGCGGGCAGGGCGTCGGTCAGCTCGCAGGATGTTCCGTCCGCGTTAGGAGTCAGCAGCCCGTGCTGCCGCGCGTGCAGCCCGGTCAGCACGCTGGCCATCGCCCCGGGGTCCGAGGGGGTCGCGGCGGTCAGCACCAGCCGCACCCCGCGTTGCGCCAGCTCGACCAGGTGGGGGGTGGGCAGAGGCCACTCCCGCTCGTCGGCCAGCGCGTCGCTGCGCAGGCCGTGGGGCAGGAGGACCAGCAGGTTTCGTTTGGGATGGGTTCGCAAAACCGGGGAGAGCCTCCAGCCGCCCGCAGAGCCCCCGGGGGTCGGGGTGGGACAGAGAGAAGCATGCCCGCTTCCCGGCCCGGGTCCAGCAGAAATCTCTCGTAATTCACGCGCGTGTCGGGCCCCGCGGCGCGTTTCCGGGCCCTGCTATCGTCTGCCGCATGACCCTGCCCACGCTGCGCATCGACCTCGCCACCGCCCCCTGGACGCTCAAGGCCGACGCCGAAGCCGCGGGGCCCGACGCCGCGCTCCGCACCGCATGCGCCGCCGGCATGCCCGCGACAGTTCCGGGCTGCGTGCACACCGACCTGCTCGCCGCAGGTCTCATCGAAGACCCCTACGGCCTGGACGCCGAGTCCCGGCTGCTCTGGATCGCCCACACCGACTGGACCTACCGCACCTCCTTCACGCTCGGCGCCGACGCGCTTCACCACGACCGCCTCGAACTCGCCTGCGACGGCCTGGACACCGTCGTCGCCCTCGAACTCAACGGGCAACCGATCGGCGACGCCGCCAACATGCACCGCCGCCACCGCTTCGACCTCAAGCCCGCCGCCCGGGCCGGCACCAACGAGCTCGCCCTGCGTTTCCGAGCGCCCATCCCCGCCGCCGAGGAAGCCGAAGCCCGCCTGGGCGCGCTCCCGCACAACGGCCACGGCGGCAACGCCGTGCGGCCGCCCCACAACGCCATCCGCAAGATGGCGTGCAGCTACGGCTGGGACTGGGGCCCGGTCCTGCCCTCGGCCGGCATCTGGCGGCCGATCGCCGTCGAAGCCTGGTCCACCGCCCGCGTGGCCAACGTGCGCCCCGCGGTGACCGAAGCCACCGCGGACCGCGCCACGATTCAACTCGCCGTCGACCTCCATCGCTTCGGCACCACGCCCGTCCAAGCCACCGCCCGCCTCACCGACCCCGAGGGCCACAATGCCGCCACCGCCGAACTCGACGTCGACATCAACGGCAGCCTCGCCACCGCCACGCTCACCGTCGACCGCCCCCGGCGCTGGTGGCCCGTTGGCCACGGCGACCAGCCGCGCTACACCCTCACCGTCACCCTCCGGGACGGCAACGGCAACGACCTGGACCAGCGCGCATGCCGCATCGGCCTGCGCACGGTCACCCTCGACACCACCGCCGACACCAAGCCCGGCCACGAAGCCCGCGTCGACGGCCTGCCCGCCGGCGAGCAAATGACCCTGCTGATCAACGGCAAGCCCGTCTTCCTCAAGGGCGCCAACTGGATCCCCGACGACTGCTTCCCCACCCGCAGCGAAGAACCCGACCGACTCCAACGCCGCATCGACCAGCTGCTCGCCGCCCACGGCAACTGCCTCCGCGTCTGGGGCGGCGGCGTCTACCCCGGCCCCGACTTCTTCGAGCACTGCGACGCCCACGGCGTGCTCGTCTGGCAAGACTTCCTCTTCGCCTGCGCCGGCTACCCCGAAGAAGAACCCTACGCCGGCGAAATCGAGGCCGAAGCGCGTGACACCCTCGCCCGCCTCTGCGCCCACCCCTCGCTGGCCATCTACAACGGCAACAACGAGTGCATCTGGGGCACCTACGACTGGGGCGACGAGTTCAAGGCGTTGCGCGACCCGTCCAACACCCGCGGCTACGGCCTCCACTACTGGCTCACCCTGCTGCCCGATCTCGTCACCGAGCTCGACCCGTCGCGCCCCTACTGGCCGGCCTCGCCCTACTCCGGTTCGCTGGACCACCACCCCAACCAGAACGAGCGGGGCAACCGCCACATCTGGAACGTCTGGCACGGTGAGGGCCAGTACCGCAACTACTTGGGCCACTTCCCCCGCATGGCCACCGAGTTCGGCTACCACGGCCCGCCGCACGCCGCCACGCTGCTGCCCCGCGTGCCCGACGACCGGCAGGTCTGGGACAGCGACGCGCTCGAGTACTACAACCGCAACGGGGGCATGGGCGGCCAGCTGCACACCGACCGCCGCATGGCCGACGACTTCGTGCCCCCGCGCGACAGCCTCGACGACTGGATGTACCTCGCGCAGGTCATGCAGGCCCGCGCGTTGGAGATGGGCTGCAGCTGGTTCCGCGCGCTGTCGCCCTGGTGCACCGCCGCGGTCTACTGGCAGTGGAACGACTGCTGGCCCGTCAGCTCGTGGAGCGCGATCGACAGCGCCGGCCGCGAGAAGCCGCTCTACTTCGCCACGCGGCGCTTCTTTGCCCCGCGGCTGATCACGATCAAGCCCCGACGCCCCGTGCCCGAGGGCGAGCCGGTCGGCCCCCTCGCGGTCTACCTGCACAACGACACCGACACCCCGTGGACCGGCCCGCTCGTCGCGCGGCGGGTGGACCTTCATGGCCGGACCGTCGATGAGCTCACGCTCCACGCCGACACCGCGCCGCGTGCCGTGCAGCGCTACAACCTGCCCGAGGCCTGGCTCACCCGCCCCACCGACACTGCACTGGTGGTCCGCTTCGGCGACGCCGACGTCCCCGACGCGTGGTGGTGGTTCGCGCCCGACAAGGACCTGACCTACCCCGACGCGGCGGTCGATCTGACGATCGAGCCCGCCGGCGACGGGCGTTACACCGTCACCGTCCGGGCCCAGAGCCTCGTCCGCGACCTGTGCTTCTTCCCCGACCGCCTGCACCCCGACGCGGCGGTCAGCGACAACGGCTTCAGCCTGCTGCCGGGCGACACCGCCGACTTCACCCTCACCAGCCCCGAGGCCCCCGACCGCAACGCGCTGACCCGTGCCCCCGTGATGCAGTCGGTCAACCGCTTTGGGAAGGCCCGGGAAAGGTGTCAGGAACCATAAACCGCCACGAAGCCCCTGGCCCCCTGAGCCCGCGGCCAAACCGCATGACGGGCTCCGGATACTTCTCGACGGTGCGCAGGCCAGCACCGCCTGGGGGGTGGGTCTTGGATGACCGCTCAGCTCCCGCCGATCATTTTCGGAATGACCCCGCCGAAGGGCTTCGCGTAGAGGACGCGTAGTGGACGCGTAGAGGACGCGTAGAGGAGCTGTCGCGTCGGGGGCGGACGGCGCCGAGGGGGCAAGCGAAGCGGACGCGGCCCCCAGATCGTGGCCGGGCCGGGGGCAAGCGGGCGGCGGGCCGGGGGCCAGGCCGCCCCGGCGCCCAGGGGCGTTAAACTGCCCGGCTCCCTGCACCGCCCCGGCCCCTTCCCCAAGCACCCGATCCCATGGCCCTGCTCAGCGTCGCCAACGTCGTTTTTAACTTTGGCGATCGAACCGTGCTCGACGGGGTGAACCTTACCGTGGATGCCGGCCAGCACGTGGGCCTGGTGGGCCGCAACGGATGCGGCAAGTCCACCCTGCTCAAGCTCATCGCCGGGGTGGGCAGCCACAAGCTCGACGAGGGGCAGATCCAGCTGGCCCGCGGCAGCAGCGTGGGCTACCTGCACCAGGACCACGACATGGATCTGGGGCGCACCCTGCGCGAAGAGGCCGGCCACGCCTTCGCCGAGCTGGAAGACCTGCACGAGCAGCTGGCCCAGTGTGCCGAGGACATGGGCACCGCCCAGGGCGGCGCACTCGACAAGCTGATGCAGCGTTACGAGAAGCTGGAAGAGCGCATGACCGCCAGCGGCGGCTACGCGGTGGACCACAAGATCGACGAAACATTGCATGGCCTTGGCTTAACCGACGACATGTTCAAAATAGCGTGCGGCGACCTGTCCGGCGGGCAGCGCGGCCGCCTGGCCCTGGGCAAGCTGCTGCTGAGTGAGCCCGACATCCTGCTGCTGGACGAACCCACCAACCACCTGGACATCGCCGGCCGCGTGTGGCTGGAGCAGTTCCTCGCCGGCTACGGCGGCGCGGTGGTGCTGATCAGCCACGACCGCTGGCTGCTGGACCGCGTGGTCAGCAAGATTTACGAACTTGAAGACGGGGAGATGGTCGAGTACCCCGGCAACTACGAGAAGTTCCGCGAGCTGCGCAAGCTGCGGCTTGAAGACCTGCGGCGGGCGTTCGCGAAGCAGCAGACCAAGATCAAGAGCGAGCAGGGCTTCATCGACAAGTTCCGCGCCGGCCAGCGGGCCAAGCAGGCCCAGGGCCGGCAGAAGCTGCTGGACCGCTACAAGCGCGACCACCTGATCGAGCCGCCCGCCGAGCTGGACGTGATGAAGCTGAACTTCAGCCCCAAGGCCAAAGGGAACGATGTAGTTCTTGAAGCCGAAAGTCTGAGCATGGGCTACGAGGGCAAGCCGCTCTTCGCCGACCTGACCATGAACCTGAAGCGCGGCGAGCGGCTGGGCGTCATCGGCCCCAACGGCGCCGGCAAGTCCACGCTCATCCGCTGCCTGCTGGGCGAGCAGGAGCCCACCGCGGGGATGGGCAAGGTGGGCAGCCAGATCGATGTGGGCTTTTTCACGCAGACGCACGAGCATCTGGACCTGAACAAGACGGTGATCGAGTACCTGCGGCCCTTCACCCCGCTGGAACTCGAGCAGCAGGCCCGTGATCTGGCCGGCGCCTTCTTGTTCACCGGGCAAGACCAGGACAAGGCGCTCAACGTGCTCTCCGGCGGCGAACGCGCCCGCGCGGTGATGGCCGGCCTCATGAACCAGGGCCACAACCTGCTGGTGCTCGACGAGCCCACCAACCACCTGGACATCCCCAGCGCCGAGCGCCTCGAAGCCGCGATGCGCGCCTTCACCACCGCCAGCCAGTCCTACAGCACCGCCGGCAACCAGGGCCACGCCGGCACGCTCATCGTGATCAGTCACGACCGCATGCTGCTGGACCAGCTGGTGGACCAGCTGCTGGTCTTCGACGGCAAGGGCAACGTGACGCATTTCTTGGGTACGTATTCCGAATACGTCGCGGCGACCCAGGTCGGCGTGCTGGTGGACGCGGGCGCGGCGCCGAAGCCGGCACCGAAGCCGGCGTCGACGGCGAAGGCCGGGAGCAAAAAAGAAAAAAAAGACCGCGGCAAGAAGCAGAAGCCCGCCACGCCGGACGGCGGGAGCAAGGGGAAAGGCAAGCCAAAGTCGGGCCGCGGCGGCGCCGCATCGAAGCTGAGTCAAGCCAGGCTCGAGGCCGAGATCGAACGCATCGAGGGGCGCATCGAGGCGATCGGCTTCGAGATGATGGACCCCGACGTGTACGGCGACGGCGAAAAAATGAAAGCGCTGCAGGATGAGCGAGACGCGCTGACCGGGGAACTCAAGCCGCTTGAGTCCGAGTGGGCCGGCCGGGCTGGATGAAGCGCAAGGGGCGTACCGGTGTGTCCCTCCATCAAGCCGAGGCCCGACGCACACGGTCCGTCGCGCGATGGACGCTGAACCGGTGAAGCGTGCGAACTAGCGCCACGGCTCGTCGTCGCCCTGACCGTCGTCATCCTCCGCGTCGACGTCCCACGACTCTCCGTCGTCCTCTTCCTGCTCCGCGTCCCAGAACGGCTCGCCGCCCGCGTCGGCATCTCCGCCCGCCTGCAGGTTGGCTTCCGCATCCGAAGCCCGATCGGTCGCGATCGGCATACGCCCCCCCGCCGCCGCCCACACGCTGTCGGTGTGCGTGGGCGTGCCCCCCAGCCGCCGCCGCTTGCCGCGTCGAAACAGCCGCATGGCCAGCAGAAAGAACAGCAGACACAGAAACGCCACCACCACCGCCAGGATCAGCGTCACCAGCCACGCCCGCGCCTGCTGGGGAGTGCGCGTCGCCGTGTCGGCCAGCGTGGTGAAGTCAGTCATGACCTGAGTGTAAATCAGAAACGCATCACCCCGAGCCCGCTGCCCCCCCGGCGGACCTCTCCCGCACTCCGATCACCCCCCCCGGTACGTGCAGACCGTCTTGCCCGTCTCCCACACGCTGACTTCGTGCAGCGTCGCCCCGCCCGGCAGCTTGCCCTTGAGCATGCCCCACGCCACCACCGCGATGTGCTCGACCGACGGATTCAACGCCGCGAAGGCCGGCACGTCCACGTTCAGGTGCGTGTGATCCAGCACCTCGATCAGGTGCTCATCCACCGCCGCGTCGAGCTTGGCCGGTTCCAGCGTGCGGCCGTGTGCGTCAACCGGGCACGACGCCACCACCTCGACGCGGTAGTTGTGCCCGTGCCCCGCGGGGTTGTTGCACTTGCCGAAGGTGGCCCGGTTCTCCTCGTCGCTGAACGCCGGAACGTGAAGGCGGTGGGCGGCGGAGAACTCGTACTGCTGTTTGAGGAGAACCTGCGTCATGGTGTCGCGCCCGGGGTTGGAGCTCAGCGTGTAAGAAAGCGTGGGGCACAGCCACAGCTCCAGCGTCTGCACGCTGTGGCTCAGGGCCGGCTGCAGCGCGTCCAGCGCCGCGGCCAGCAGGCCCGCCACCGGCGCCCGCGCGGCCGCGGCCTCGTTGGCCACCGCACGCCGCAGCTGCGGAAGCACCGCCTCGCGGACCGCGGTGTCGATCTGCTTGATGTTTATGAAGTAGCCGGTCTGCGGGTCCGCCGTGCCGCGGCAGGTGACCTTCAGCTCGTAGTAGCGGCCCAGCCCCCGCATCGGCGGCCAGGCCGCGAAGGTGTTGCGACGCGGCGCCTCCGCGTCGCCCGGGTCGGGGCTGAGGCAGAAGCGGACGGTGCGGGACAGTTCGAGCATGAGCGGGCGAGTATAGCGCCGGCCGGGCGGCGGGATGATGCACGGAAAAATGATAAATGACCAGGCAGGGCCCCAGCGATGCGGCGCCGCGGGGCCCGGTATCATCGCCCGGGGTTTTGTCATTGATCGTTTGCACTTTGTCATTGGATCTCCTGCCTGCGCACCAGCCTCCCCTGGTTCATCGCCGCCGTGCTCGCCGCCGCCGCCGTCGGCTGGGGGGTGTGGCGCAGCGCGAACCCCGCCGAGCCGCCGCTCACGCGGCAGCAGGCGGTCGAGCAGCTGACCGAGCTGGGCGGCCGCTTCAGCGCGGCGGTTGAGAACCACCGCGATGTCCGCCCGATGCTGGCCGCGACGCGGGCGATCGCCGAGCGTTTCCCCGACCTGCGGAGCGCGCACCAGCTCCGCGGGCAGATCCGGGCGCAGCTGGGTGAGACCGAGCACGCGTACGACGCTTTCCAACGCGCCCTGGAGCTGGATCCCCACGACGCCGAACTGCAGAACCTCGCGGGCACCGCGGCGTCGCTGATCGGCCGGCCCGACGACGCCCAAACGCACTTCCTCCGCGCGACGGCCCTCGACCCCGACGACGCGCGGTTCCGCATCCGCCTGGGCGACACGCTGCTGAAGGCCGGCCGGCTGGACGAGGCCGAGTCGGAGTTCACCCACGCCCTGACCCTGCGGCTCATGGCCCACGCCGCCGACGCGGGGCTCGGCGACGTGTACGCCGCCCGCGCACGCTCCTCCGACGACCCGGACCACCGCAGCGACCTGTTGCGCCGGGCCATTTCACACGCCGAGACCGCGCTGGGCAAGCTGCCCGACGACGACCCCGCGAGCGCAGCCGTCCGCACGGTGTACGCCCGCAAGCTGGCCCGGCACTACCACCAGCGCGGCGACGCGGTCCAGGCCAGTGCGATCGTCGAGAGCCTGCCCGAGGCCGACCGCTTCGACCCGGCGGTGCTGGCCGAGCTGGCGAGCTACCTCGATGCCCGCGGCCAGCCGGTGGTGGCGGGGCTGCAGTACGAGCTGGCCGCCCGGCGCGACCCGACCAACCCCGACCTGCTGGCCCAGGGCGCACGGTGGTTCCGCCGCGCCGGCGACCCGGACGCCGCCCGGCTGCTGGCCGAGCGGCTGGTGGCCGGCTGGCCAAACCACCCCGCAGCGGACGAACTGCGGGAGAAATCGCCACCCGGCAGACGCTGAGGCCGTCGCCGGACGCTGACCGACGCGGGCACCTCCGGCGTGCGGAGAAGTGGCGACGCAGAGACCGCTAGCACGACCACGCGGGTTGCGGGTGGCGCACGTCGGGCAAGCGCTTTGATCGCCTGAGGTTCGGCGGCTTTCACGAGCCGCGACCGTGAGGGATCGGACCCTGGGCGCGTGCCACGCCAAAGAGGGGCGTGCAGCCGCGGGTCCGCTTCCTTACGGGCGCGGCTCGTTCGAACCAGGGAGCCAATCCGCGTTGTCGTGCTAGTCGCGCGGGCCCGACAGCCGCTCGAGCGTTCGCGTGCTCGACCGCCCCGCCACGAGCGGGATCAGCTTCACCACGCCGCCGTGAGACTCGACGAAGTCGCCGCCCACCACGTCCTGGCGCCGGTAGTCGGCCCCCTTCACGAGCACCGCGGGCCGCACCGCCTCAACCAGGGCCTTGGGCGTGTCATCCCCGAAGACCACGACGTAGTCCACGCTCTCCAGTTCCGACAGCACCAGCAGCCGGTCGTCCAGCACGTTCACCGGGCGGTCGGGGCCCTTGAGCCGCGCGACCGATGCGTCGGCGTTCAGCCCCACCACCAGCAGGTCGCCGCAGGCCCGGGCCTGCCGCAGGTACGACACGTGGCCGGCGTGCAGCACGTCAAAACAGCCGTTGGTGAACACCACCCGCTTGCCCGCCGCGCGGTGGGCGGCGAGCTCGACCAGCAGGTTCTCGACCGCGCGGACCTTGCCCAGGTGGCCGTGGTGGCTCTGCAGCAGGGCCAGCAGCACCTCGTCGCGGCGGATGGGCACCACGCCCGCCCGCTCCACCTCCAGCCCGGCGGCGGTATTGGCCAACGCCACGGCCTGGGGCCAGTCGGCCCCGTTGGCCCGCGCGGCGGCCAGCATGGCCAGCACCATGTCGCCCGCGCCGGTCACGTCGTAAACCTGCCGCGCCTCGGTGGGCACCGCGGTCAGTGTGCCGTCCGCGTCGAGCAGCAGGGCGCCCTCCTTGTCGAGCGTGACCACCACCTGCGGGATGTTCAGCGACGCCTGCAGCTGGCGTGCCATCGACGCGGGGTCCGACAGACCCGTCACCCGGTGCGCCTCGGTGCGGTTGGGGGTGATGCACGTCGCCCCGCAATACTTGCCGTAGTCGTCCTGCGCCGCGGGGTCGACGAATACCGGCACTCCGTGCCGGCGGGCGGCGGCGATCAGCCCGGCGCACACCTCGGCGGTCAGCACGCCCTTGCCGTAGTCCTCGATCGCCAGCACGTCGACGCCGTCGAGCAGGCCGTCGGCCGCCGCCAGCAGGCCGCGCGCCGCGTCACCGTCGAGCGGACGGCCGTCTTCGGTGTCCAGGCGGAACATCTTCTGGGGGTGACGGTGCTGCGCCAGGCCGATCAGGCTGTGCTTCACGGTGGTGGGCCGCGCGGGGTCCACGCGCAGCCCGGTGGTGTCCACGCCCTCGGCCTGCAGGCCCGCGGTCAGCGTCTGACCCGGCTCGTCGTCGCCAATCAGACCCAGCGCGACCACGCCGCAACCCAGCGCCGCCAGGTCGCGGCACACGTTGCCGGCACCCCCGGGCACCGACTCGGTCCGCTCGACGGTCAGCACCGGCACCGGCGCGTCGGGACTCAGCCGCTCGGCGTTGCCGTAGGCGTAGCGGTCGAGCATGAAATCGCCCGCCACCATCACCCGGCACGGACCCCAGCGGTCCAGCAGCTCGATCAGGTCATTCACGTCGGCGTTCACGCGTTCCCCCCTTCGGACGGAGGCGGCGGGGCCGCCCGGCGCGGCATCGCTGCGGGAAGGGGCGCCGCCTCGCGAAGCATCGCTGCGGGAAGGGGCGCCGCCTCGCGAAGCATCGCTGCGGGAAGGGGCGCCGCCTCGCGAAGCATCGCTGCGGGAAGGGGCGCCGCCTCGCGAAGCATCGCGTCGAGCGCGGCCGCCCCGTCGCCGCCGTCCGGGGTGGGCGCGAAGGCCATCTGCACCCGCGGACGGTAGACCGGCAGCGGCAGCTTCACGCCGCCGGCCAGGCGCCGCCACTTCACCCAGTCCTTCTCGGTGGTGACGACCGCCACCGCGTCGCGTTCCAGTGCGGTGTGCATAATGCCCCGCACGTCCGAGCGGGTGTAGGGGTGGTGGTCGTCGAAGACCAGGCAGCCCGCCACCTCGCCCGCGACCGCCCGCAGCGTCGCCTCGAAGTCGGCGGGGTTGCCCAGTCCCGACACGCCCAGCACGCGGTGGTCGGCCAGCTTGTCCAGGGGCCCGTCCTTGTATCCGACCCGCAGGCCCGACCAGCGGTGGCGGCACACGGCCACGGGGGGCCGGCCGTGCAGCCGCGTCAGCCGGCGGGAGAGGTCTTCCAGGTCAGACTTCGACACCCGGTCGGCCCGCGTGATCACCACCGCGTCGGCCCGCCGCAGCGCGCGGTGCGGCTCGCGGAGCAGGCCGCGCGGCAGCAGCCGCCCGTGACCGAAGGGCCGCGTCGCGTCCACCAGCACCAGGTCCAGCTGACGCGCCGCGCGCCGGTGCTGAAACCCGTCGTCCAGCAGGAAGACGGTCAGGTCCGGGCGTTCGGCCCGCACTTCCCGGGCGGCGGCGACGCGGCTGGGGTTGGGACGCACAGGCACGTCGTCGCCCAGCGCCCCACGCAGCACCGCCGCCTCGTCCGAGCCCTGCCTGCTTTCCGGCCCGCCGGGCTCGTAGCCCCGCAGCAGCACCGCGGGCCGGTGGCCCAGGGCCCTCAGCCGGTCAGCCAGTTCGATCACCATCGGCGTCTTGCCCGTTCCGCCCGCCGTCAGATTGCCCACGCTGATCGTCGGCAGCCCCAGCCGCTTGGCGCCCCGCAGACGCGTGGCGTACAGCAGGTTGCGGGCGGCCACGGCGGCGCGGTACGGCGGCACGCCCGCGTTGGCGGCGGTGCGCAGCACGTGGGCCGTCCAGTCGCGGTCTTCCCCGGACATGATCCGCAGGATCCGGGTTTGGGGGAGAAGGGCGCGGCGCTGCTTAGCCATCCGTGGCACTTTCCTTCCGCTTCGGGGCGACCCGCGGCGTCACACCGAGCGCCGCCAGCCGCGGCACCAGCGCCGCCACCGGCAGCCCCATCACCGCGTCCGGGTCGCCGTCCACGGCCACCGGCCAGCCGTCGCGCTGCCGCTCTTCCAGGTTGTATCCGCCGGCCTTGCCGCGCCACCCGCCACCCGCCACGTAGGCGTCGAGCAGCGCGTCGTCGAGGACGCCGAACGTCACCCGGGCCGTGGCCAGGAACGACGACGTGTCGCGGCCCGCACCGTCGGCACCCCCTGCGCGATGCAGGCACACGCCGGTTGCGATGGTGTGGGTGGCGTGCCGCAACTCACGCAGCGTGGCCACCGCCTGGTCCGCCGACTCGGGCGTGCCCAGCAGCCCGCCGCCCGGGGCCACCACCAGGGTGTCGGCGGTCAGCAGCACCGCGCCGTCGGACAGACCCGGCGGATCCGCCTCCGCCACGCTCGCGGCCTTGCGTTCGGCCAGCCAGCGGGCAAGCTCGGGCCCGCCGGGCACGCCCGACGCTCCGGGCACGCCCGCCACCCGGTTGGGATCCGACGGGTCGTCGTACGGCGGATCGAAGGCGGCAAACACAAATCCCGCCGCGCGCAGCAGCTCGGCCCGCCGCGGCGAGCGGCTGGCCAGCCACAGGGCGGGCGCCGGCGCGTCCGACGGCGGGGCAGTGGTTTCGAGCAGTACGGAGCCCATCGCTCCAGTCTAACTGCGACCGGGGTTCAACCCCTGCGTCGGCGTGGCAAACTGGGGGGTGTTTTCAAGGGAATCGGCGCCAGACCCCGATAATCGACTTGTTACCAGCAGCAACCCGCGACGGGTTCCGGCCCCCTGGTCCGGAGCCCCCGCCAATCCCTCCAAGGACGGAAGGCCGGCCCGTGCGCACGATCGCCATCATCAATCAGAAGGGAGGCTGTGGGAAGACCACGACCTCCATCAACCTCGCCGCGGTCATGGCGCTCCGTGGCCAGCGCACCCTGCTGCTGGACATGGACCCCCAGAGCCACTGCGCCCTGGGCCTGGCCGTGCCCGACAACCAGATCCAGCGTTCCACCGCCGACCTGCTGCGGCACGGCCCGGGTGGCGGGCTCCGCGTGCAGGACGTCACCTGGCAGATCAGCCGCGGGCTGGACCTGGTGCCCTCGTCGATGGCCCTGGCCGGCATCGAGCAGCAACTGGCCACCGCGCCCGACAAGGACCGCCGGCTGGCCCAGGTGCTGCACACCGTCCGCGACGACTACGACTTCTGCATCATCGACTGCCCCCCCAGCATCGGCCTGCTCACCTTTAACGCGCTGCGGGCCGCCGACGAGGTGATGATCCCGGTGGAGACCGGCTACTTCGCCATGCAGGGCAGCGTGCGGCAGGAGCAAACCATCGAGATGATGGCCCGACGGGTCGGCCACGACGTGCGTTTCAGCGTGCTGCCCACCATGTACGACGTGCGCACCCGTCTGGCCCGCGAGATCCTGGGCGAACTCAAGAAGCACTTCGGCGAACGTGTGCTGCCGATCGTGATCAATTTCAACAGCAAGCTGAAGGAAGCCGCCAGCTTCGGCCAGCCCATTACCGAATACGACAGCGCCAGCCGCGGCATGCAGGACTTCGACGCGCTGGCCACCTGGCTGCTGGACAACCCGCCCGCGGCGACCGGTTCCACCGCCACCGTCGCCGTCAGCCCGACCCCACCCCCGGACACCTCGCCCACGCAAACCCCCGCCTCGGGCAGGCCCTCCGCCGCACCGCTGCGGACGGCCCCCGCCCCCGCCGCCGCCCTGCCCGCCACCGCGGCGCCGGTCATGAGCCGCGCCGCCGAGCTGGCCGGTCGGGCCCGCGCCCTGGCCTCGCGCAACAGCGAGCTGAACCAGAAAATCCGCCACGACCAGGACCACGCCGCCCAACGGCCTCTGCCCCCGGTGCCGGCCCCGGTTACGGTCAGCCACGCCCCCGCCGACCACCCGCCGGCTCGGTCCGAAGCCGACCCGGTCCGCCCGCCCGTGGCCGCCGCAGCACCCGCCGCCGAGCCCACACTCAAGGAAAAGATCGCCGCGCTTTACGGAGTCCGCATGACCACCCGCGGCGTGCTTTTTGTGCAGCCCGACGGCGCCGAGACCGGGGCACTGGCCATCGCCGGCGACTTCAACAACTGGAATCCCTCCCAGACGCCCATGACCCGCGACGAGAAGCTCGGCGTGTGGCGGGCCTGCGTGGCTGTTCCCGCCGGTCGCTATCGCTACCGCCTGGTCCGCGACGGCCAGTGGGTGCAGGACCCTTTCAACCCGACGGTCGAAAGCAACCCCTTCGGCGAGCTGAACAACCTCATCGAGGTCTCGGCCACCACACCCGGGCCCACCGTGGTCACGAGCACCCCGCCCACCGCGACCGCCCGCGCCCGGGCGGCGGTCGCCGGCGTGGCCGGCAACGCCTGACCCGGCGGCACCCGCCCGGCCCCCACGACCATCGAAACCCGCGACGCCAACGCGTCGCCGCGAGGGCACCCCCCATGGACCACCACTCCGACTCCACGCTCGACGAGCTCGCCGGGCTGTTTCTGACCGAGCCGAGCCCGCCAAGCCGACCCACCGAGCCCGCCGAACCCGCCGAGCCGACCGCTTGCGTCATGCGCGAGGACCCGCTCGGGGGCCCGGCGTCCATCAAGCTGCCGCCGAAGCTGGCCGCGGGGGCCGCCGGCACGCCCGCCACGCCCGCCACGCCCGCCACTTTCGGACCTTCCCCGGGCGACGGGCCCGACGAGCACCTGCTCGAACTGCTCACCGGTGCCGTGCCGCTCGCCGCCGAACCGCCCCCCGGCGCCGGTGCGGACCACGCCGCGATGCCCGGCCACGACGGCCCGAACCCCGCCCTGCGCTGGACCGGGCACGACGAGGTCGACCTCACCAACCCCCCGCGACGGACCGGAGCCGTGCGGGCCGTGGCCGAGGCCGTGCTTCTGGGCAACCTGCCGGGCCTGGCCGGGCCGTGGCTCACCCAGTACGCGCAGCTTCTCGCCCAGCACGGTGGCGGCCGCCGGTCGGTTGCCGTGGTGCACCTCGACGGCGATCGCCTGGAACTGGAACTTATTGAACCCACCGTTCGCCGCGAAGACGACGACCCCGCCACGCGGTCGCCCGGCCTGCGCGTGCCGCCCGGCGGTTTCGGCGACCGCGACCTGGTCGACCTGCTCGACCAGCTTTGCCGCACCGGTCCCGCCCCGGTCGGCACCGTGCTTCTGCACGCCGACCCCCGACACGAGCGGGCCGAGCGGCTGGTGGACCTGCCCGACTGGACCCTGGTCAGCGGTGCCGACGACGCCGCCCTCGCCGCCGCCGGCCAGCTCGTGCGTGGCCTGCTTGAACAGGACCCGCGCGTGGCCTCAGTGCGTCTGGGCCTCATGGTCGCCGGCAGCGACGCCGACGCGGGCCGGGACGCCGCCGAACGCCTGAGCCGCGACCTGGGCGACCGGCTCGACACCGCCCCGCAGCTCGTGGGCTACCAGCAGCAGATGATCCCCGCCCGCTGCCGCACCCTGGGCAGCTTCGACGGCATCGACGCGCAGTGGCCCCGCCTGACCGCGTGGCTGTCCGCGCTGCAGCCGCCCGCCGGGTCGATCGCCGCGCCCGCCCCCGAAGCCGCGCCCAAGCCGGCACACGAGCCCGACGCCGCGCGGCCCACCCTGCCGCCGCTGGACGCCCCCGTCGAGGTGCCGGCCCGCGCCCACGGCGCAGCCGCCCCCGAGGCCGACCGCTTCGCCGAAGCCGGCGTGGATGCCGGCTTCGACCCGGGCGTTGACCGCGGGCTTGACGCCACCCCCGACCTCTTCGCCCTGATCGACACCGACGCGCGGACCACCGCCAGCATCCCCGGCGGCGTCGCGCTCGAAGCCCGCTGCCCCTCGGCCCCCGACGCGCAGCTCGCCCTCGACGCCGCCGGCCGCCTGCACCTGCTGCTGCGTCACGACTCGGACGTCGGCGACCTGCCCACCCCCCGCGAAGCAATCGTCGAGCTGGTGGCCGTCCGCACGTGGGCCCGCCAGCACCGCCAGCTGCTGCAGCTCACCGAACGCAGCCGCCGCTTTGACCCCGACGCCGACCCGGTGCTGCACCTCTTCACCGACCGCGCCGACCTCAGCGTCGAGCTGGTCTCGCGACTGGGCGGGTTGCTGAAGCTGCACCTGCTGCGTGACGTCGCCGTGGGCCACGAGCACACCTGGTTCTGCGTGCCGCTGAGCGCTTGAGCCCGGGGCGCCCCGCCCGCCGCCCCGAGCGGCGACAAGCGGGCCTTCCGGTCTCAACGGAGGCTCCGCCCCCGCACCCCGGGAAACGCGGGCCCCCGTCAACCTCGGCACTCAAACAACTGTTTCAAGAGTGGCAGGTTTGAAGAGCGGCAGTTTTGAAAAGTGGCACGGACGTCCCGTCCTTGGTCGGCCCAACGGGCCGAAACCCCTGCACCCGACGCCCCCCCCCGTCATTCCCGCGCAGGCGGGAATCCAGGCGCCGCAGCACCACGCCGACCGCGGGTGCAATATCGCCCAGCCATCCCGGTACCGCGATGCCAATTTGCAATTTGCGCTTTGCGTTTTGCGCGTCCGCGCGCTACGCCGCCCGCCGATCCTCCGCCGCGTCCCCCGCCCGCGTCGCCGCGCGGCCCTTCAGCCCGTGCCGCGGCACGCCCACGGCCTGCCGCAAATCATGCAGGCTGATCAGCCCGGCCTCCACCTTCGCCAGCCCGTCGGCCACCAGCGTGGCGTGGCCGCGGGCGTGCAGGGCCCGTCGCAGCTCGCGCTCACTGGCGTCGGCCAGAATCAGGTCCACGTCGTTCTCGGTCAGCTCCAGCACCTCGTACACGCCGGTGCGTCCAGCGCCTTTCAGAGCGTGGGGGTCGGCGTCGGGTGCCGGCTCAAAGCTCACGGCCGGCGGCTCGGCGCCCACCACCCGCAGCCAGTGCAGGTCGCTGTCGGTCAGGTCCACCTTCACGCTGGCCGACGGGTCCAGCCGGCGCACGAGACGTTGCGCCACCACAATGCGCAGGCTCGCGGCGATCTGCGGGTTGCTCAAACCCCAGTTGCGCAGGGCGGTCACCGCGCTGGCGGCGTCGCGGCAGTGCAGGCTGCTCAGCACCACGCGGCCGGTGATGGCGGCGTCTACCGCGGCCGAGGCGCTGTCGTCGTCGCGCACCTCGCCGACCATGACCACGTCGGGGTCCAGCCGCAGCGTGCTGCGCAGCGCGCTGCCGAAGGTCAGCCCGTGCCGCTCGTTCACCTGGATCTGGCTCACGCCCTCCAGCCGGAACTCGACGGGGTCCTCCACCGTCACCACGCTGCGCGCGGTCTCGCGGAAGCGCTGAAGGAGCGCGTACAGCGTGGTGGTCTTGCCGCTGCCCGTCGGGCCGACCGTCAAGAACAATCCGTCGGCGTTCTCGCTCCAGCGCTGGATCTTCTCGTAGTGGTCGCCGCACAGGCCGATCGTGCCCAGCTGCTGCCCGGCCCGCTTGGGGTCCAGCAGCCGGATGGACATCTTCTCACCACCCGCCGCGGGGATGGTCGTCACCCGCAGGTCCAGGTGGCGGCCCTCGTGGTTCACGTGCCAGCGCCCTTCCTGGGCCTTGAACGCCGGCAGCGGGTCGATCTCCGCCGCAGTCTTGATCTGGTTCACCAGCCGCTGAGCGCCGCCCTCCAGAAACACCTGGGTGTCGTAGAGCACGCCGTTGATGCGGAAACGCACCACGCAGCCGCTTCGCGTCGGGTCCAGATGCACGTCCGACGCGCCGGCCTTGATCGCGTCCTGCGCCAGGGTGGTGGCGATGGCGCCGCCCCTGTCGTGCAGCCCGTTCTTGAGCACCGCGAGGGTGCCGGCGACCATGTCCGGGTGCAGAGCACGCAGGGGCGGCTCGGGCTGGCCGGCCAGCGTCGGCGACGCCGCGGGCTGCGGACGGTCCAGGCGGAACGAGCGGCGGGTTACCGGGGTGGGGGCGTCCGACATGGTGAAGGTTCCGGAGGCGAATGCACGAAAAAGACGAGGGTCCCCATCGGCCAGATCCGGGGGCCCCTGAAGGGACGCCGTGCCCGCGCGAAGTCCGACTCAGTCGCGGAATGCAACCCCGCCACACACGCCGCGGGTCGCGGCGCGGCGGGAGGAGCAGCCCCCATCGGGCGTGGGCCGACGCCCGTTCGCTGAAGAGAAAACCGGCCCCCAAGCCCATGAAACAGCCGTGCGCCCCGACCCCGGCCGCGTGGATGGTGAACGCGTCTGACCCGGCGACAAAGCGGGCGGCGTACGTCGCGGCGTCGCCCGGGTGCTCGTGTGTCCGGCCCAACCGACGCCCGGGAAAGCAGGGTAAACCCTGTGTATCCAACCCGTGAACTGATCGAGAGACCCCGCGGGGTGTGCAGCATTTGCGGCCCCGGGTCGTCGCGGGCCGGGCCGTCCGGGCCCGCCCCGCGGTGACCGGTGTCGCGACGCGGACGGAAAGCACTCGATCTATGCCAGATTGGCGGCCCGCAGCGCTCAAAAGGCCGGTTTTCGGGCGTACCGAGCCGGTCCGTCCGGCAGCAGTTTTGCATAGAGTCGGGGGTATGTCCGTGACCTTTGAAGACTACTACGAGACGCTTGGCGTCAAACGCAATGCCGGTGCCGACGAGATCAAGCGTGCGTACCGCAAGCAGGCCCAGCAGTACCACCCCGACCGCAACAAAGAGGCCGACGCCCACGAGCGGTTCTCGAAGATCGGCGAGGCCTACGAGGTGCTCAAGGACCCCGAGAAGCGTAAGAAGTACGACCGCCTGGGCGAAAACTGGAAGCAGGGCGAACAGTTCCGCCCGCCGCCGGGCTACGAAGACCTGTTCGGCGGTGGTGGCGGGGGCGGGGGCGCCGACTTCAGCGACTTCTTCAGCTCGGTTTTCGGCCGCGACGGCGGGCCGGGCGGCGGCAATCCCTTCGGCGGCGGGGGCGGTGCCCCCCACGCGGCGCCCGAGCAGGAAATTGACCTCACCGTCAGCCTGCACGAGGCCTACCACGGCGGCACCCGTCAGCTCACGCTGACCGGCGGGGCGAGCGGCAATCGGCAGATCGACGTCAAGGTGCCCGCCGGCATCCGACCCGGTTCAAAGATCCGGCTCAAGGGCGAAGGCCTGCTGTTGAAGATCGCCGTTGCGCCGGACCCGCGCTTCACCGTCGAGGGCCGGAACCTTGTGACCGCGGTCACACTGTCGCCAGCGCAGGCCGCGCTCGGCGGAAAGCTCGACGTGCCCACTTTCGACGGCACCGTCTCGCTGACGGTGCCCGCGGGCGTCAGCAGCGGGCAGCGGTTGCGTCTCAAGGGGAAGGGGCTCGGCGACGCCGACCTTTTCGCCGAGCTGAAGATCACCGTGCCCAGGACACTGACCCACGAACAGCGTGCGCTGTACGAGCAGCTCCGCGACCTTGAAACGTAGACGGGAACTTGCCGGTTCCCCCCGCGGGGCCGTGGCACCCCGGCCCCGCCGCGCCCGATGCGGACCCCGCTCAACCCGGTGCCGCCCCGGCCGCTCCCGGTGCGCTCCCGGTGCGCTCCCGGTGCGCCCCCCGACCGCGCCGATCGTCTCGCCCGGCGCCGCGCCCGGAAAACCTGCGCCCCCCCGTCGCCGGCACCACACCCGCACGAAGTCTGCCAATCCGGCAGCATGTTTCGGACAAAGACCCGCTCATCGCCTCTGACATCGCCCACCCGATGGCACCCCCGTTGCTTCCTGTATCGGCATGGATATGAACACGCTTACTCAGAAGGCCGGTCAGGCGCTGCAGAGCGCTCAAACCGTGGCCGCCGAGTTCGGCCACCAGGCGGTCGACGCCGAGCACCTGCTGCTCGCGCTCATTCACCAGCCCGACGGCCTGATCCCGCGGTTGTTTAACAAGCTCAACCGCCCCGCCGAAGTGGTCGCCAAAGAGCTGCAGCGCGAGCTGGCCAAGCGACCCTCGGTCTCTTACGGAAACGGCGGCGGCGGGCAGATGTCGGTCACCCCCGAGCTGACCCGCGCGCTCGCCGCCGCCGAAAAGCGGCGGGCCGCGATGAAGGACGACTACCTCAGCGTCGAGCACCTGGTGCTCGGCGTGCTGGACGACGGCAAGACCCCCGGCGCGACCGCTCTCCAGGATCTGGGCATCACCGCCGACGCCTTCGCGGGCGCACTGGCGGACGTGCGCGGCGGACAGCGCGTCACCGGCGACAACCCCGAATCCACCTACGAAAGCCTGGAAAAATACGGCCGCGACCTGGTGCAGGCCGCCCGCGACGGCAAGCTCGACCCGGTCATCGGCCGCGACGAAGAGATCCGCCGCACCATCCGCATCCTCTCGCGCAAGACCAAGAACAACCCGGTGCTCATCGGCGAGCCGGGCGTGGGCAAGACCGCCATCGCCGAGGGCCTCGCGCAGCGCATCGTGCGCGGCGACGTGCCCGAGGGGCTCAAGAACAAAACCGTCTTCAGCCTCGACCTGGGCTCGCTCATCGCCGGGGCCAAGTTCCGCGGCGAGTTCGAAGAACGCCTCAAGGCCGTGCTGACCGAGATCAAGCAGGCCGAGGGCCGCATCGTGCTGTTCATCGACGAGCTGCACACCATCGTCGGCGCCGGCAAGGCCGACGGCGCCATGGACGCGGGCAACCTGCTCAAGCCCATGCTCGCCCGCGGCGAGCTGCACTGCATCGGCGCCACCACGCTCAACGAATACCGCCAGTACATCGAGAAAGACGCCGCCCTCGAACGCCGCTTCCAGCCGGTGCTCGTCGACCAGCCCACCGTCGAAGACACCGTCAGCATCCTCCGCGGCCTGCGCGAGCGCTTCGAGGTCTTCCACGGCGTCAAGATCCAGGACGCCGCGCTCGTCGCCGCCGCCACGCAGTCTCATCGCTACATCACCGACCGCTTCCTGCCCGACAAGGCCATCGACCTGGTCGACGAGGCCTGCGCGATGATCCGCACTGAGATGGACAGCATGCCCGCCGAGCTCGACCAGCTGACGCGCCGCGTCATGCAGCTGGAGATCGAAGAGGCCGCGCTCAAAAAGGAATCGGACGAGGCCAGCAAGCTGCGGCTGACCAACCTGCAGAAGGAGCTCGCCGACCTCAAGACCGCGTCCGATACCATGCGGGCGCAGTGGGAATCCGAACGCGAAGACCTGGGCAAGGGCCAGAAGCTGCGCGAGCAGATCGAGCAGACCAGGCTCGAAATTGAGCACGCCGAGCAGGCCTACGACCTCAACAAGGCCGCCGAGCTGAAGTACGGCACCCTCCCCGAGCTCGAAAAGAAGCTCGCGCAAGCGGAGTCCGCTCAAGCTGAAATCTCAAATCTGAAATCTGAAATGGATACCCGCCTGTTCCGCGACCAGGTCACCGACGAAGAGATCGCCAACATCGTCAGCCGCTGGACCGGCATCCCCGTCGATCGCCTGGTCGAGGGCGAGCGCGACAAGCTGCTCGCCCTCGACCAGACCCTGCACGAGCGCGTCATCGGCCAGAACGAGGCCGTGAGCCTCGTCGCCGACGCGGTCATCCGCGCCCGGGCCGGCATCAAGGACCCCAAGCGCCCCATCGGCAGCTTCATCTTCCTGGGCCCCACCGGCGTGGGCAAGACCGAGCTGTGCAAGGCGTTGGCCGAGGCGCTCTTCGACAGCGAAGACAACCTGATCCGCATCGATATGTCCGAGTACATGGAGAAGCACGCGGTCAGCCGCCTGATCGGCGCCCCGCCCGGGTACGTCGGCCACGAAGACGGCGGCCAGCTGACCGAGGCCGTGCGCCGCAAGCCCTACAGCGTGATCCTGTTCGACGAGATCGAGAAGGCGCACCCGGAAGTGTTCGACACGCTGCTGCAGGTGCTCGACGACGGGCGCCTGACCGACAGCCAGGGCCGCACGGTGAACTTCAAGAACACCGTGGTCATCATGACCAGCAACATCGGCAGCAGGCACCTGGTCGATGACGCCGTGTCGGGCTCGGGCGAGCTGAGCGAGGGCACCCGCAACTCGGTCATGCAGGAGCTGCGGGCCCACTTCCGCCCCGAGTTCCTCAACCGCGTCGACGACACCGTGCTGTTCAAGCCGCTGGGCCTGAACGACATCACCCAGATCGTGCGGCTGCTCGCGCAGGAGCTGCAGGAGCGCCTCGACGAACGCCGCATCACGCTGACCCTCACCGACGCGGCGGTGACCCACATCGCCCAGGCCGGCTTCGACCCGGTCTACGGCGCCCGGCCGCTGAAGCGTTACCTGCAGCACCAGCTGGAGACCAGGCTGGGCCGCATGATCATCGCCGGTGAGGTTGCCGAGGGCAGCCAGGTCACCGTCGATCACGACGCGACGGACGACTCGCTGACCGTCGGCGTGGTGCAGCCCGCCGACGCGGCGAGCTGAGGCCGCCGCCGCCGCAGATCACCGCAGCTTCCCCATCCCCGCCGCCTCCCGCGCCGCATTCACCTGCGCGAGCGCCCGCGGCTCGTGGCGCAGCAGCTTGACCAGCTGCGACGCGCTCACCCCCAGGCGATCCCCCGCGGCGGGCACGTCGAACGCGGCGTCGGCCAGCACGTCCAGCGCCTCGGCCAGCAGCGTGGGGAAGTCGTCGTGGCCGGGGTTGATCGCCAGCCGCCCGCCGCGCGACCGGGACGCCCACAACGCGCTCGGCCCGTCCCCCGCCGGGACGCGCACCCCCAACGCCAGGTTCACGCGCAACCGAAACACCGCCACCTTCAGGTTCTCGGCCTGGCTGCGCCGCTCGCTCGCCTCGGCGGTCACCCCGGTGGCCCGGTGGGTCAGCCGCACGGCGGTCTCGACCTTGTTGCGGTGCTGGCCGCCGGGCCCGCCCGACCGCCGGCGAGTGGTTTCGCAGGCGGCCCGCAGCGTGTCGGGGGCGAGTGCGGCGGGGTGCGGGGCCGGGGGCATCCTTCTAAGGTACGCGGTCCATGCCCGCACCCGACCCCGACACCCCACCGAAGTCGCCCCCGACGAGCCCGCCGCCGGACCCCACGCCGCTGCAGAAGCTCGACGCCTGGATGGCCGACAGCCCGTGGCACCCGCGGGTGGTGCCGTTCTTCGTCTACATCGTGCTGCTGACGGTGCTGATGTTCTTGCCCGACGCGGCGGCGCCGCTCAAGCCGTTCATCTACGCCGCGCAGTGCGCGGCGGTGGTGTGGCTGCTGTGGCGCTACCGCAAACTCACGCCCGAGCTCACCGCCAGCTTCCACTGGCTGGCCGTGCCCACCGGGGTGTTCCTGCTGGTGGCCTGGGTGGTGCTCGGCTACGCGATGGGCGGCGAGCTGGGCCACCGCTGGGCGATGCTGACCGGCGGCGACTGGATCGCGGCCTTCGGCCCCTACCCCTACGACACGCTCGGCCAGGAGCCCAACCGCTTCGGGCCCGAGCTGAACGCCGAGCTGCAGGCCGAGCCCCACGAGCTGCAGGCCCTGACCGCCGAGCACCCGGTGATCGGCTGGCTGGGGATGGGGCTGCGGCTGCTGGGCATGTCGCTGGTGGTGCCGTTCTTCGAAGAGCTGTTCATCCGCTCGGGCATGTTGCGGGGGCTGCAGAAGCCGGGCCCGACCCTGCGCGGCCTGGCCCAGTTTGCGACCGACCTGCCGGTGATCGGCGAGCCGCTGGAGCGCAGCGCCTGGGGCAAGCGCCTGGCCGCGGCCCCGCCCGCCCTCGCGCAGCAGCTGCGCGACACGCCGGTGGGCGCGGTCACCTTCTTCGCGATCGTCGCGTCCACGCTGGTCTTCATGCTCAGCCACGGCATGCGCGACTGGCCCGGCTGCATCGCCTGCGGGATCGTCTGGTGCGGGCTGGTGTGGTGGACCAACCGCCCGCGGGCCAGACACGGCGAGACGTGGGCGTCGATCCACGCCGAAACCGGCGGGCGCGGCCGCTACGGCCTGGGCCCGGTGATCTGGAGCCACGGGATTACCAACGCGCTCTTGTGGGGGTACACGGTCGCGTTCGGGGACTGGCGGTTTCTTTAGCGTTTGCGGACGCGGCGTTGCAAGGGTCGTCACGTCGCAGACAACGTCGAGCAGGTGTTAGGTCCTAGGTGTTAGGTCTTAGGAAGACGCAAGCGGCGGGCTCCGGTGCATTGGGGTTGTGCAAGGTGAGGCCGTACCCCAACGTCAAACAAACTAGAACCGCTGGCGCCACAAGAGTGTTCCTAACCCCTAGGACCTAACACCTAACACCTCGCCGGTAGCGCTCTCACGCTCGACGACGCTAGCGACACCGCGTCGCCCACGAACAGCCCGCGTACGCTCTGCTTTATGTCCGCCCCCCCCATGCCGACGCCCTCCCCCCCGCCGACCAACCGCTTCGTCGCCGCCGTGTTTCAGCAGCTGGCCGACCTCACCGAGATCACCGGCGGCAACCGCTTCAAGGTGATCGCCTTTCAGAAGGTCGTGCGGGTGATCGACGACCTGCCGCAGGAGCTCGCGGCGATGGACCGCGCGCTGCTGCCCAAGGTCGAGGGGATCGGCGCGGGCACGGCGCAGCGCATCGGCGAGCTGATCGACACCGGCCGCGTCGCCGACCTGGACGCCCTGCTGGCCGAGGTGCCCCCGGGCCTGATCGCGGTGCTGGACGTGCCGGGCCTGGGGCCCAAGACCGTCGCCCAGCTGTGGCAGCAGGCGGGGGTGACGTCGCTCGACGACCTGTCGGCGAAGCTGAACACCGGCGAGCTGGAATCGCTCAAGGGCTTCGGCAAGAAGAAGATCGAAAACCTGAAGAAGAGCCTGGCCTTCGCCGCCTCCGCCGGCGACCGCGTGCGGATCGGCCGGGCGTACCGCGTGGCCACCACGCTGATCGCGGCACTCGAAAGCCTGCCCGGCGTCGAGCGAATCGACTACGCCGGCAGCCTGCGCCGCGGGCGCGAGACCATCGGCGACGTGGACCTGCTCGCCGCCGCCGACCCGTCGGCGGCGCCGGCGATCTTCGACGCCTTCGTCGCGCAGGACGGCGTGAGCGAGGTGCTGCTGCGCGGCGACACCAAGTGTTCGGTGCGGATGGACGCCGGGTCCACGCCGCTGCAGGTCGATCTGCGGGTGGTGGCGCCGGAGAGCTTCGGCGCGGCGCTCATGTACTTCACCGGCAGCAAGGAACACAACGTGCTGCTGCGCGAGCGGGCGCAGAAGCGGGGCATGAGCCTGAACGAGTACGCCCTGACCCGCGGCGGCGAGCGCGTCGCGGGAGCCACGGAAGAGAACGTCTTCGAAGCCCTCGGCCTGGCCTGGGTGCCGCCCGAGCTGCGCGAAGACCGCGGCGAGGTCGCGCTCGCCGAAGCCGACGATCTCCCGGCGTTGCTGACCCTCGATGACGTGCGGGCCGAATTGCACAGCCACACCACCGCCAGCGACGGCAGCTGGAGCATCGAGGAGAACGCCCGCGGCGCCGCGGCCCGCGGCTTCCACACCGTGGCCATCACCGATCACAGCAAGGGGCAGGCGCAGGCCAACGGGCTGAGCGTGGAGCGCCTCCTGAAACACATCGACGCCGTACACGCGGTCGCAAACCAGCTGAAGGGCACGATCAACGTGCTGGCGGGCAGCGAGGTGGACATCCTGGCCGACGGCTCACTGGACTACCCCGACGAGGTGCTGGCGCAGCTGGACCTTGTCGTTGCCTCGCCCCACGCCGCGCTCGGCCAGGACCCGAAGAAGGCCACCGCGCGGCTGATCCAAGCCATCGAGAACCCGTACGTGAGCATCGTCGGCCACCCCACCGGGCGGATCATCAACCGCCGCGAGGGCCTGAGCCCAGACATGCCCGCGGTCATGCGGGCCGCCGCCGACCGCGGCGTGGCGCTGGAAATCAACGCCAACCCTTACCGGCTGGACCTGCGTGACACGCACGCGCGGCTGTTCGTGCAGGAATACGGCGGCAAGCTGGCGATCAACACCGACGCCCACGGCCCGGGCGACCTGGACCACCTGCGCTTCGGCGTGGGCGTCGCCCGGCGGGCCGGCGCGACGGCGGGCGACGTGGTGAACTGCTTCGACGCGGACGCGCTGGCGGCGTGGATCGCGGCGTCGCGTCCTTGACGTTGGTGCTGCGTGCGGCGAGAGATTCTCGCGCGGTAGAGCGGTCCGGGCGAGGTGTTAGGTCCTAGGTGTTAGGTCCTAGGAAGACGCAAGCGGTGGGCTCCGGTGCATTGGGGTTGTACGAGATGAAGCCGTGCCCAAAGGTGAAATAACCCGAAATCGCAGGCGATACGTGAGTCTTCCTAACCCCTAGGACCTAACCCCTAACACCTCGCCGGCAGCGCTCTCACACTCACCAACCCCCGTCACTCGGCGTCACCCGCGATACCTTCCACCCCCACCCCACCCCCGCCCCGCAAAAAACCGCCCGGCCCGTCGTAGCGCCGGTAGGTGTAGGGCCGCGCGCTCGCGAACAACTCCGCCCCGCGGGCCGCGGCGTGCTGCTGCCATGCCCCGGGGTCGTCGCCGCCGTCGTGGCCGGTGATGAGGCTCAGCGACCGCTCGGCGGCGCGGGCCACGCCGTAGTCGGGGTCTTCGAGCGCCCGCAGCAGCGCGTCGAACACGTCGCGGCGCGGGTACTGCCCCAGCGCCACCGCGGCGGCGGTCCGCACGTCCGCGTCGTCGTCGTCCAGCGCGCGGGCCAGGCCGCCGGCCACGGCGGGCGCGTGCAGCCGCTGCAACGCCACCGCGGCCTGCCACCGCGTGTAGGCCGTCGGGTGCTCCAGCAGCTTCGCGATGTCGGGCCCGTGCTCCGGCCCGCCGTGCCGGGCCAGGGCCAGGCCGCAGGCCGCGGCCACGGTGGCGTCGGTGCCCGGCTCGCTCAGCACCGCCCGGTAGAGGTCCACGTACGCGGCTTCGCCCCCCGCCGACGACCCGGCGATGTGCTGCACGGCCGCTCGCCGCAGATCGGCGGGCGTGTCGGGCGACGCCGCCGCCGCCACCCAACGCTGGGCAGGCGTCAGGCTTTCACCACCGGGCACCTCGGGCGGCTCGGGGCCGCCGGACCGGCAGGCGCACAGCAGCAATGAACCGCCGAGCGCGGCGACCGCCGGTAAAACCCATAAACAATAGAGAAGACGGGATTTAAATCGAACAAACCGGACCCGTCCTCCGTTTTTCGACGCTGCTTCAGGAGATTTTGACATCGCCGGTCAGTGTATCGTGACTCCGATGAAGCCCGGCCGCCCCCCGGGTGTGGAAGCATGCCGCAGGTGGTGACGACGATCTGACACATCGCTAACCGGCCCCTCACACGCCGGTTTTATCGTTCCCGCTCCTGAACAACGCGACCCGGCCGGCCCCGACCGGCATCACACCCCCCCCTACCGGAGACCCCTCATGGCCTTGCCCCGTCCCTTCGCCGTCGCCGCCGCCGCGGCGGCCCTCATCGCCCCGCTGACGTCCGCCCAGTCCATCGCTGTCAGCGGCTCGTCCACCGTCTACCCCATCAGCTCGGCCGTGGCCGAGTCGTTTTCCGCCGACACCGGCGCCAACGTCAAAGTCGAAAGCGTCGGCACCGGCGGCGGCTTCAAGGCCTTCGCCAAGGGCGAGACCGACGTCTCCAACGCCTCGCGCCCGATCAAGTTCAAGGAGCACCGGGCGCTGGTCGAGGCCGGCATCGACTACGTCGAGATCCCCGTGGCCTACGACGGCCTCTCCATCGTGACCAACAAGGCCAACGGCTGGGCCGGCAAGCTCACCGTGGAGCAGCTGCGCACCATCTTCACCGAGGGCGGCGCCGACACCTGGAACCAGGTCGACCCCGCGTTCCCCAACGTGCCCATCAAGATCTACGCCCCCGGCGAGGCCTCGGGCACGTACGACTACTTCAAGGAAGTGATCTCGGGCAAGGGTGACAAGCACGGTGCCCTGCGCAGCGACATGTCCAAGAGCGAAGACGACAACGTGCTGGTCAACGGCGTGGCCGGTGAGTCCGGCGCCATCGGCTTCTTCGGCGTGGCGTACTACGAAGAGAACAAGGACAAACTCAACGCGGTCCTGATCGAGAACGCCGAGGGCGACTACATCGGTCCCGAAGCGTCGACCATCGAAGACGGCACCTACAACCCTTTCAGCCGCCCGCTGTTCGTCTACGTCAGCACCAAGAGCCTGGAGCGTCCCGAGGTCGCGAACTTCATCTCGTTTTACCTGGAAGAAGGCCCCGAGCTCGCCGAGGAAGTCGGCTACGTCCGCCTGCCCTCGGGCGTGTACGACGTCGCCATGCGGAAGGTGAAGAACCGTGAATCCGGCAGCGCCTTCATGACCGCCGAAGGCGAGAAGAAGCACGGATCGACCGTTGAGCTCTACCGGTAAGCGTTTATCGGGCCCCCTCCGCCCGGCCCGGCGGCGGACGGGGCCGGAACTTATGATCCCCCCCGCGGGCCCGGTTCAACCCGGCCCCGCGGCTTCTCCCGCTTTGCCCCTCCCTCCCCGCGTACCCCGGTAACGCTGACCGTGACCACCGCTCCCCCCTCCGGTGTCCCGCTGCCCGCTGCGGGCCCCCGCCGCCCCCGATCGGTGCGCGCCCGCGTGATCCGCGAGCGGTTCATCCTCGGCCTGCTGATCGCGTGCGGCGCCTTCACGGTGCTCACCACCCTGGCGATCATTTTTGTGCTGGCCCGCGAGACCTTCAACTTCTTCGCCCACGAGATGACCGACATCCAGGGCGACACCGTCACCGTGTCGCCGGGCGACTTCTTCGGCGACCTGCGCTGGTCGCCGATCGCCGCGGGCAGCCGCCACTTCGGCATCTGGCCGCTGATCACCGGCACCGCCCAGGTCACGGTCATTGCCATGGCCTTCGCCCTGCCGCTGGGTCTGGTCACCGCCATCTGGCTCAGCGAGTACGCCAGCGCGCGGCTGCGCAACATCATCAAACCGGTGCTGGAAATCATCGCCGGCGTGCCCACCGTGGTCTTCGGCTTTTTTGCGCTGACCGTGATCACCCCCCTGCTGCGGTTCGACTTCCTGCAGGTGGCCGCCCGCAACCCCGACACGGGCGAAGCCGTGCTGGGCGCCGACGGCAGCCCGATCCTGATCCCCTGGAACCCGTTTGACGTGGGCGTGTACAACGCGTTGGCCGCGGGGCTGGCCGTGGGCATCATGACCCTGCCCATCGTCACCAGCCTGTCCGAAGACGCCCTGCGGGCCGTGCCCCGGGCCCTGCGCGAGGGCGCCTACGGGCTGGGCAGCTCGCGGTTTGAAGTGGCCACCAAAGTCGTGGTGCCCTCGGCGCTGTCGGGCATCGTCGCCGCCTTCCTGCTGGCCATCGCCCGCACCGTGGGCGAGACCATGATCGTGGCCATGGCCGCGGGCTCGCTGCCCCCGAAGCTGTACGAGGGTCTGGGCAACGCCGCGCACGTGAACACCGACACCCAGACCATGACCGGCTACATGGTGCAGATCTTCCTGGGCGACATCGAGCACGGCGGGGTCGAGTACCTCAGCTGCTACACCGTCGCGTTCACCCTCTTTGTCATCACGCTGGGGCTGACCCTGCTGGGCAACGTGATCCGGAAACGGTTTCAGCAGCAGTATGACTAGCCGGCCGCGGCGGCCGGAAGTTTGAAGTTGGAAGTGCGAAGTAAGAAGTAAGAAGTAAGAAAGCGTTAACCAACAGAGCACCATGTCGCCCTACGCCGACCCGCCCGAACCCACGCCCGACACCCGCCCCGCGTTCGACGTGCGCCCGCCCGCCGGCCGGCAGCGACGCGACCGCTACTTCCTGGCCGTCTGCCGCCTCACCGCCGTGTTCGCGGTGCTGCTGCTGGCCTTCCTGCTCTTTTCCATCGCCTTCAACGGCCTGGATCGACTGAGCCTGGACTTCCTTACCGACGTCAACTCGTCCACATCCGCCACGTCGGCGGGCATCGGCCCCGCGCTGATCGGCTCGGTCGTGCTGCTGCTGATCTGTGCGGTCACCGCCATCCCGCTGGGCGTGGGCACCGCGATCCTGCTCGAAGAATACAAGCCGAAAAACCGCTTCTTGCGGTCGCTCCACGGCTTCGTGCAGCTGAACATCAGCAATCTCGCGGGCGTCCCGTCGATCGTCTATGGCATCCTGGGAGTGACGGCCTTCGCGAACATGTTCTACCTGTTCGGCACCTTCACCGACCCAGACGTCACCTTCGGGCAGACGCACTATCTCGAGTACCGCGACGCGGCGGACAACCCGCTCTACGCCAACGACACCGGCGAGCTGACGCCCGCCGCCCCCGGCATCGAGCTGTACACCGACCCGGCCCGGACCGACACCGCCCGGGTCACCGTGGTGCCCGCCGACGAACTGCGGCCGATCCGCGAACGCATTCGCCAGGACGTCAACGCCATCGGCGACACGATCAAGGACATGCTCTACGCGACCCGCGAAACCCGCCGGGGCCCGCTGGTCGTTGACGCAGACGTCGCGCAGTCCATCGCCGCCGCCGCCTTCGAGACCACGAATCTCAAGGCCGACACCGAGAAGCTGACCTCCATCGTGGCCGAAGCGCTCCCCGCGATGGACGGCAAGACCAGCAGCCAGATCCGCAGCGACCGCCGGGCCCTGGTCGACGCCATCGAGGCCGCCGAGTTCAAGGCCGCCGGCACCGCCGGGCTGGTCGTCGAGGGCAGCACGCCCCAGCGCCGCAGCGCCCGCCAGCCCTGGTACGTGCAGCTGCCGCTGGGTAAGAGCGTGCTGGCCGGGGGCCTGACCCTCATGCTGGTCGTGCTGCCGATCATCATCGTGGCCAGCGCCGAGGCCATCCGCAGCGTCTCGCCTAGCATGCGGGCCGGCTGCCTGGCCCTGGGCGGCACCAAGTGGCAGGCCATCCGGCAGGTCGTGCTGCCCGCCGCCATCCCGGGCATCTGCACCGGCAGCATCCTGGCCATGAGCCGGGCCATCGGCGAGGCCGCCCCGCTGATCCTGCTGGGGGCGGTGTTCATCAGCTTCAACCCGCTGTTCCGCGAGAACGGCAGCCTGATGGACAGCTTCAGCGCGATGCCGCTGCAGATCTTTCAGTGGACCAGCGAGCCCGACGCCGAGTTCAAGCGTACCGCCGCCGCGGGCATCATCGTGCTGCTGGCGGTGCTGCTGACATTCAACGCCGTGGCCGTGCTGATCCGCCAGAAGACCCAAGGCAAGAGCGGCTGAACCGGCACACGCTCCGCCCCGACCCGACCCCGCCCCCCGCCTCCGTCCTCCCCACCTCCGGGGCTTACCATGTCCAGAACCATGAGCGACCCCGTTCACCCCAGCACCCAGCCCGCCGGCCACCCCGACGACCGCCCCCGCGGCACCCGCACGGTCTCGCCGTCGGCCGGCCTGCCCCCGGCGCCCGGGGCCAACCGCCCGGCGCCCGTGCCACTGCTCAAGATCCAGGACTTCAGCTGCTGGTACGGCTCGTTCCAGGCCAACCACAAAATCACCCTGGACGTCGCCGACAAACAGGTCACCGCCTTCATCGGCCCCTCGGGCTGCGGCAAGTCCACGCTGCTGCGGTGGATCAACCGCATGAACGACCTCATCCCGGTCGCGCGGGCCGAGGGCTCGATCAGCCTGCACGGCAACAATCTGCTCGACCGCTCCACCGACGTGGTCGATCTGCGGCGTCGCATCGGCATGGTCTTTCAGAAGCCCAACCCCTTCCCCAAGAGCATCTACGACAACGTCGCCTTCGGCCCGCGGCTGCACTACAAGCTCGACCGCACCGAGACCGAAGAGCTGGTCGAGACGTCACTCCGCGGCGCGGCGCTGTGGGACGAGGTCAAGGACCGCCTGAAGCAGTCGGCGCTCGGTCTTTCCGGCGGCCAGCAGCAGCGGCTGTGTATCGCCCGAGCGATCGCCGCCCAGCCCGAGATCCTGCTGATGGACGAGCCCTGTTCGGCGCTCGACCCCAAGTCCACCGTCGCCATCGAAGACCTGATGGACGAGCTGAAGCAGAAGTACACCATCGCCATCGTCACGCACAACATGCAGCAGGCCGCGCGGGCCAGCGACTACACGGCGTTCCTGTACGAGGGCAAGCTCATCGAGTTCGGCGAAACCCAGAAGGTGTTCACGAACCCCGAGAACGAGCAAACCGAAAACTACATCACCGGCCGGTTTGGGTGACGTCGGCGGAACCGCCCGGGGCTCGGGGTGGTGCCGCGGCAGCCGCGGCACCACCCCGAGCCCCGGACGGCACAGCACGAGCGACGACCCACGCGGGCGACGCCCGCGTTCGCGCTCTTGGCGACGCTGCATCGCGGGTATTTGGCGACGTCGTGGGAGCAGAAACACCCTGGGCACGCGGTGATCCGGGTGCCACGGCCTTCAGGCCGTGCGGACTCCCAATAAAGAACACGGCCTGAAGGCCTTGGCACCCACCTTGGTCCTGCCGGCAATCGCAAGGGATCGAGCTACCCCGTCACGACGGGATCGCGCCGCGGCAGACGGGGAACCCTTACGCGGGCCCCCAGGCGTTCGGCCGCCTGAAACAGGGCGTGCCTGCCCACCCACTGGTTGGGCAGGTCGGGCTCGGCCTCCAGCGGAAAGGCCTCGCGGATCTGTTCCAGTTCGGTGGAATCGTCGCCGTCCCAACACAAGGTGTCGGTGAGGGTGAGGGTGATCTCGCGGTTCGAGCGGGGGAAAATCAGTTGTCCAATCATCGGCTTCACCAGGCTTCCGGGAGGGCCGTGCCGCCTGCCCCAAAACGGGGGAGCGGAACACGCGGGGCGGCGAAAACGGCGTCGTGCCACGGTCGATTCGCGGCGTCGTGCCGCGGGTACCAAATATGAGTCGCACCGAGGTCCCGGCCCACCGCATCGGGGCGTCCGGGACCGGCACAGTGTACCCCCTCCCGGTCGGCATCAGGGGCCGGCGCGGCCACCCGTTTCTGAGAGACAGGCAATCTCCCGATGCCGAAAACACCGAGAACTCGCCTCCACAGACCGGGGAGCCGTTAAAGGATTCCAACGCCTCCGCTTATCGCAAAACCTGTGTACAGTATTATCGCCCTACAGGTCCTGAACGAGCCTGAAAAGGCTCGTCAGCGGCTCGCCGGACCTCGCTCACCTTTCGCTGTTCCAGAAGCCACCCCTTTCAACTGATGAGTGACACCGACCCCGCCGTGCCGCACCCCCAACGCCCCCGACTCATCGTCGGGCTGGGCGCCTCGGCCGGTGGCCTGGACCCGCTCGAACAGTTTTTTGACGCGGTGCCCGCCGACAGCGGCATGGCCTTCGTCGTCGTGCAGCACCTGTCGCCCGACTACCCGTCGCTCATGCACGAGTTGCTGGGCCGGCACACCACGCTGCCCATCCACCGCGTCACCGACGGAATGCCCGTCGAAGCCAACGCCATCTACCTCATTCCCGCGCGGATGATGATGGAGATTAAAGGCGGCGTGCTGGGGCTCTACGCCCAGGACCGCGGCGAGGATCAACCGCCTCTGCCCATCGACATTTTCTTCAACTCCCTCGCCGCCGACCAGGGCAAAAAGGCCGTGGCCATCGTGCTCTCGGGCACCGGCACCGACGGCTCGCGCGGCGTGCGGCGGATCAAGAGCGCCGGCGGACTGGTGATCGCGCAGGACGAGACCACCGCCAAGTTCTCCGGTATGCCCCGCGCCACCAAAGACACCGGCGTGGTCGACGCGGATCTCGGGCCCGACGAGATGCCCGGCTACCTCGCCGCCTACGTGAAGGACCCCGCTTCGATACCGCCCACCCGGGCCGAAGACATCCAGACCTCGCTCGAAGGCATCGACGCGGTGTTGAGCCTGCTGGGCAAGTTCCGCGACATCGACTTCACGCTGTACAAGCCCGCCACCATCCACCGGCGCATCGAGCGGCGCGTGCTGCTGAACCCCGAAGGAGATCTCAACGCCTATCTGGACCGGCTGCGGAACGACGAGGAAGAGCTGCACCAGCTCTACCGCGACCTGCTCATCGGCGTGACTCAGTTTTTCCGTGACCCCACCGCCTACGAAAGCCTGCGAAACACGGCGGTGACCCCGCTGTTTGAGAACCGCGGTGACGACGAGGAAATCCGGGTGTGGATCGCGGGATGCGCCACCGGCGAGGAGGCCTACTCCATAGCCATCCTGCTCGACGAGGCCCGTCGGGCGTTGGACCGGCCCCGGCAGCCGATCCGGGTCTTCGCCACCGACGTCCACCGCTCGTCCATCGAGTTTGCCAGCGCGGGCCGCTACCAGATTGCCGCCCTCCGCGAGGTCAGCCCCGAGCGGCTGCAGCGCTATTTCCAGCCCTACGGCGACGGCTTCCAGGTGCGGCCCGACCTGCGCCGCATGGTCACCTTCGCCCCGCAAAACATGATCAGCGACGCGCCCTTCACGCGCATGGACCTGGTCACCTGCCGCAACGTGCTCATCTACTTCCGCAGTGAGGTCCAGGCCCGGGTCATCTCGCTGCTGCACTTCGCGCTGAACGTGGGCGGCTTCCTCTTCCTGGGCCCCTCCGAGACCACCCAGCCCTACCGCGACGAGTTTGACCCCCTGGACGCCCACTGGCGGATCTACCGCAAGCGGCGCAGCGTGCGGCTGCTGCCCCCCACACGGCTGCCCACCCGCACCCCGATGCCGACCCGGCCCCCCGTCCGCGGCGGCGCCGCGCTGGCGCCGACCGCCGCCAACACCCCCGACGCCCGCCTGCTCGGCGCCTACGACGCGATGCTGGCCCACGTGGTCGACGCCGCGGTGGTGGTCAACGGTCAGCGCGAGCCGGTGCACATCTTTGGCGACGCCCGCCGCCTGCTGCAGCCCCCCACCGGGCGTCAGGCCAACGACCTGCTGGCCATGCTCGACGACAACCTGCGGCCCGCCGTTACCGCCGCCCTGCAGAAAGCCCGGGTCAGCTCCGGCGACGTCTCGATCGGCCGCGTGCGGCTGAACCCCGACGAAACCGTCGTCGTCTCGGCCGAGCAGGTCCGCGAGGCCTCGGGCGAGCTGGGCTACGTCATCGTCCGGTTCCGCTTTGCCCAGCGCCCCGCGGCGACCGCCGGGTCCGACAACGACGACGGCACCGCCCCGGGCGACTTCGATCCGGCCCGGGGCGTCGACCCGCAGACGATGATGGTGCTCGAAGCAGAGCTGAGCAAAACCCGCGATAACCTGCAGTCCACCATCGAGGAACTGGAGACGACCAACGAGGAGCTCAACGCCACCAACGAAGAACTGGTCGCCAGCAACGAAGAGCTGCAGTCCACCAACGAAGAGCTGCACTCGGTCAACGAGGAGCTGCACACGGTCAACGCCGAATACCAGCAGAAGATCACCGAGCTGACCCGCCTGACCGACGACATGAACAACCTGCTGTCGAGCACCGCGATCGGCACGCTCTTCCTCGGACCAGACCTCAAGGTGCGCAGCTTCACCCCCGCCGTGCAGGGCCTGTTCAGCATCCGCGAAGCCGACGTCGACCGTCCACTGGAAGAGGTGCGACGCACCTTCGCCTACCCCTCGCTGATGGACGACGCGCGAGAAGTGATGCGGTCCGGTGAACCCCATCAGCACGAGTGCCCCACCGAGGACGACCGGTGGATGCTGGTGCGCCTCACCCCCTACCTCATGGCCAACGACGACAAGGACGGCCTGGTCATTACGCTGGTGGATATCTCCGAAGTCAAGGCCGCCGAACGGGCGGTGGAGTTCGAGCGTCAACTGACCCAGGAGGTGCTCGACGCCGTGCCTTCGATGGTGCTGCTCAAGGACAATGAAGACAACGTGCTGCGGGTTAACCGGCTGGCCGCCGAACACGTGGGGCTGCCCCGTGAAGAGATCGAAGGCCGCCCGGCCGGCGACACGTTCGGCGAGGTGGCGTCCGCATCCCGGGCCGACGACCGCGCGGTGCTGCGCAGTGGCCGCCCCAGGCTGGGCGTCGAGGAAGCCGTCCGCGACGACCGGGGCGTGCTCCGGGACATCCGCACCGACAAGATCCCCATCTTCCACGACGACGGAACCCCCCGCGGCCTGGTCACGGTCATCTCCGACGTCACCGAGCTTAACCAGATGCAGGCCGAGCTGAGCTCGACCAACCACCGCCTTGAACTGGCCCTGCGCAGCGCCAACGCCGGCCTGTGGGAGTGGGACGTGCTTTCCCAGCACGTCTACATGAACGACACCTACTTCACGATGCTCGGCTACGGCGCGAACGAGCTGCCGCACCACTTCGATACCTGGCGTCAGCTCTGCCACCCCGACGAGCTTGACAGGGGCCTCGAAGAACTGACCCGCTACATCGAGGGCCAGTCGGACCTCTACCGCTTCCCCCACCGGATGCGACGCAAAGACGGCGGCTGGCACTGGGTGCTGGCCAAGGGCGAGGTGACCGAGCGGACCCAGGACGGGCAGCCGAGCAAGATCTGCGGCCTGCACATCGACATCGACGACATCAAGCAGGCCGAGGCCCGGCTGGAGGCCAACAACGCCAGCCTCGAAGGGCGCGTGCGTCAACGGACCGCCGAACTGATCGACGCCCGCGACCAGCTGGAGATGCGGGTGCAGGCCCGCACCAGCGACCTGGTCGAACGCAACGAGCAGCTCGACCAGTTTGCCCGCGTGGCCTCTCACGACCTGCGGTCGCCGCTGCGGACCATCCTGGGCTTCGCCGAACACCTGCGAACGATCGCTCCCCAATCACCCGAGTCCTCCGACGCGCTCGACCGCATCGACGGGGCAGCCCGTCGCATGAGCGAGCTCATCGACTCGCTGCTTGAGTTTGCCAGTGTGGGCCGGGCCGAGTTTGCCTACCAGCAGGTCGATCTCAACACCTCGTTGCTGCAGGCGACCGAAGACCTGGCCCCCGAGATCCAATCCTCCGACGCCGACATCGTCACCAAAGGCGAGCTGCCCGTGGTGTCTGGCGACCGCGCGATGCTGCGTCAGGTGATGCAAAACCTCGTGGGCAACGCCATCAAATACCGCAGCGACGCCACGCCGCAGATCGTGATCTCGGCCGAGCGGGACGCCGCATTCGAGACCGTGCACGTGCGGGACAACGGTATCGGGTTCGACGCCAGCGACGCCCCCCGGGCGTTCGAGCCCTTCCAGCGGATCTACCGCGGCCGAGAGCTCCGCGGCTCGGGCATCGGCCTCTCGATATGCAAGCGCGTCATCGAACGGCACGGCGGAAACATCACGGTAGAAACCGCCCCGGGCCAAGGCTCGACGTTCTCCTTCACCATCCCCCGCCAGCAAGAGGATGACAACCGATGAGCTTAGAGACCGCTCGGTCGCGTCGCGTGCTGCTGGTCGAGGACAACCCCGACGACCAGGACCTCGCCCGGATCGCCAACGGCCGGCTGGCCCGCCCCTTCTGTCTCGAGATTGCCGACGACGGGCAAGACGCCCTCGATCGACTCCGGGCGGCGGTGACCCCCACCGGCGGGGCGGCGTCCCGGGTGCCCGACCTGCTGCTGGTGGACCTTTCGATGCCGCGGATGGACGGGCTGTCGTTTCTGCGGAAGCTGCGGTCCGAACCGGGCGTCAGCCGCCTGCCCGTCCTGATCTTCACCACGTCCACCGCCTCCAAAGACGTGACGAACTGCTACGAGGCCGGCTGCAACTCTTACATCGTGAAGCCCATGGACATCAGCGAGCTGACCTCGCTCTTCGACATCATCGACGCCTACTGGTTCAACTGCGTCAAGCAGCCCGACTGGCGTTCAGGATCCACCAACCCCCAGTGGTGAGCCGCCCCCGGGGGATTATCGACGCCGACGCGAACACAGGAAATTGGGAAACACAGCCTTGTCTACCGCCCCCATCTCGACCCTGATCCTCGAAGACGACCCGGACCACGCGGATCTTTTGAAACTCGCGCTGAGCCGGCTCCCCGAGCTGGCCTTCGACACCGTCCACTGCTCGACCATCGCCGAAGCCGATGCCATGACGGTGCGCCGCAACTTCGACGTGGTGTTCGCCGACTACTGGCTGGGCGGGGAGACCTGCGAGAGCTTCCTGGACCTGCTCCGCACCCGCGGCGGATCGCCCGCGGTCGTCGTCACCACCTCGGCCAACGACGAGTACGTCGCCGCGAGCGTGACGCGTGCCGGCGCCCACCGTTACCTCCGCAAGACCGACCTGTCCGGCCCCCTGCTGGTCGACGCATTACGCGACGCGATGCGTCAGAGCCGCAACGCCAAGCGGGAAGACGCCGAGCACTCCGACGCTCGCGCGGCACTGGCCGACCTCACGCCGCGCGAGCATGAGGTGGCGCACCTGATTGCGCAAGGCCTGCCGTCCAAACAGATCGCCCAGCGGCTGGGCTGCGCCGAGGGCACGGTCAGCCAGCACCGCTCCAACATCATCGCCAAGACCAAAGCCGGCTCGGTCGCCGACCTGGTGCGGATCGTCATCCGGGCGGGCGGGTAAAACGCGAGCCAGAGACACCGCGCCATCGGAACCGCGTTCACGACTCCTGCTTGCGTTGAATACCGCAAAACTACAAAAAGCAACGGGTTATCGGCACTTAAATCCCTAAAATTGGGGATGGCTGCCTTGCAAGAAATCGCGATGATTCTTTGAATCGGGGCCGTTTTGAAATCACGGAAAAGGATTTTCCAGATGATAAGCATGGATGCTGAAGCCACCACATTAGAACGCCCCACCGAGACCTCCGCGGAGCTCCGCTGGGACCGGATTCGTGAAGCCCGCGCCAAGATTCGTCGCGGAGACTACGACTTCGATACCGAAACCCAGGACCTGCCCGTGGGCGTCTGCCTGGTCTCCATGCTGCGTGACGTGCTCAACATCGCGTGACCCGGACGACCCGGCGGCCCGACCGCCCTCGCCGACCGCTATCATTCCGGTACCGGGCGATTAGCTCAGCTGGCTAGAGCGGTTCGTTTACACCGAACAGGTCGCGGGTTCGAGTCCCCCATCGCCCACTCCCTTCGACTCCGCCCGGCCCCCACCGCGGCTCGGCTCATATGCTCGCGGACGGCGGGGCCGCTGCGCCTACACTCGCCGCATGCTTATCGACGACCTCAAAGCCCGCATCATTCTGGCCATGAAGGCCAAAAACAACCACGAACGCGACACCCTCAAGGTCGCGCTGGGCGAGATCCAACTGGCGGAAACCCGGCAGGGCAAGGCCCTGACCGAAGAAGAGGCCCAGGCCGCGGTCAAGAAGGTGGTCAAAGGCAACCGCGAGATGATCGCCCTGGCGAAGGACCCCGAGGTCATCCAGCGGATGGAGGCTGAAATAAACCTGCTGAGCGGCCTGCTTCCGCAGACCCTCGACGCCGGTCAGATCGCCGAGCAGCTGGCCCCGATCGCCGACGCCGTTCGTGCGGCGGGCAACGACGGGCAGGCCACCGGCCTGGCGATGAAGCATCTCAAGTCCGGCGGACACGCCGTTGAGGGGCAAGCGGTCGCCGCAGCGGTCCGCGCGGTGCGTGCGGGCTGATCCCGGGATGCCACGGCGGCAAGCCTTCTGCCAGAAGCCTCTGCCAAAAAAAAAGCCCTCCCGCAGGGGGAAGGCGTTTCCGCGTGTCAATGACCCCTACGGGATTTGAACCCGTGTTACTAGGATGAAAACCTAGTGTCCTGGACCAGGCTAGACGAAGGGGCCGTCCGGCAGGGGCGACATTCTAGCGAGTAAAGGGACGCGGGCAACCCGGCCGCTGCCGATCGCCCGGGGGGGCCCGATGCAGGGGCCGGGGCGGCGTCTTCCGCGATGGGCCGACGATCGCGGGAGATAATGCCGCCCCCGAGTGACGCCCGGCGGGTCCGTCCGCGATACCGGGGTCGGGCTGGACGCAGTCATCGCCGCCGATCGGTCCGGGTCCGGTAACCCCCGGTCGCCAGTCGGCGATCTCACGCCCCCGGGCTTGGCGTAAACTGCCGGATCGGATCGAACTCCGTTCGCCCGCGTCCGGTCGCGTTGCTGCGCTAACGCGGACCCGGAACCCGTATCACAGGTCATCGCCGTGCTCAAACTCATTCTCATCGACGCCCAGTCCGCCGGCCGCCACGAGACGTTCCGTGTCGACGACCACGAGGTCGAGATCATCGGCCGCAAGGCCGCGCGGCTGCGGACGCCCGACACCCGGGTGTCTCGCGCCCACGCCGAGGTCCGGGTGCAGAACGGGGTCTGGGTGATCCGGGACCTGGGCTCGGCCAACGGCACCCTCGTCAACGATCGGGCCGTCACCGGTCTGTGCGAGCTGGAAGAAGACGACGTGATCCAGGTCGGCCGCGCGACCCTGATCGTGGCGGTCGCGCGGGTCGAAGCCGCCGCAAACGACGCGGCGGCGGGAAGCGGTCCGGACGACACCGCGGCGGCCGATCGCGGGTCGTCGCAGCCGCTCGGGACGCACGAGGACGTCGAGGGTGAGCCCGCGCCGAGCCCGTCGACCGAACTGGACGAACCGGACGAACCGGATGAACCAGACGAACCAGACGAACCGGATAAACCGGAAGCGTCGGACGCGACGGGCACGCCGGACAAACCCGACGAGACCCGCGACACCGAGCCAGCCACGCGGGCCCCTGGCGACGGGTTCGCGGACGATCCGGCAATCGGCGAGGCAGACGGTGACACGGCCGGGGGGTCGGACGGCGAGGCCGCAGCCACGGCGGACGGGCCCGGTGAAGCCGAGCCCTCCGGGCTGCGGCTCGCAAATTACGATGTGCTGAACGACGACGATCTGGCCGAGGTACTCGCGGCCGACGCGCCGCCAGCCGAGCCGCCGGCCGAGCCGGTCGCCGACACCGCCGTGGAGATCGCGTGGCCCGATGACGACGCCGCGCCGCAGGGGGGTGACGACGACCTGCTCCTGGATGTCGATCCGGACGCCGGCCTGGGCGTCGGCCCGGACGCGGGCTTGGACGACACCGGGCACGGGCGCGACGCTGCCACCGCCAGCGACGCCCCCCCGGACCCGCCGCGGCGCGGGGCGGCCAGTGCAGACTCGCGGCTGATCACCCCCGCGCCCGAGTCGCCGCTGGGCGGCCGTTCGCAGGCCCCGGGGTTTCCGTGGCGCGGCACCGCCGCGGCGGTGCTTACGCTGGCATCCGTCGGCACGGGCGTCTTCCTGCTCAGCCGGGGCGGGCTGACCGGACCCCCAACGCCCGACACCGGCACGCCGGCCGCCACCCGGGCCCCCGCGGTGGACCGCGATCCATCGACCGTCGCGGCCGCCCGCCCTCTTGCCCGGCGGGGGCAGCCCAGCCCGTTCGACGCGGGCCCGCTGCTGACCGCCCCGATCACACCCCGCCCGCCCCGGACGGTCACGCCAGCCCCAAGCGTTGAAACGCCCGCGCCCCGGCCTCAACCCCCGCAAGCCGTGCCGCCCCCCACGCCGCAGCCGGATCCCGTGAAGGCGATCACGCCGAGCCCGACACCGGCCACCGCGCCGGCGCCCCCCGCCGCCACGCCGACGCCCGAGACCACGCGGCCCGTTCCGGCGGAGGCCGCGTCGGCGGAGGCCGCGTCGGCGGACCCCCCGCCCGCCACCGCGGGCCCGTCGCCGGCCGTCGGACTCCTGACCGCCGTCACCCGGCCGGATCCCGCGCCGCAGCACGCGGCCCCGCGGCTGCCTGATGCCGTGTCCGTGCCCGACGCCCCTCGCCTCACCCCCCCACCGATCTCCAGCCCCATGGCCGCCCCACGCCGCGTGGTCTACGTCGTCGACGCCTCGGGCTCGATGGTCGACTCCATGAACCAGGGCGTGCTGACCTGGCTCGAAACCGAGGTCGGCAGCCTTCGCCCGGCCGACGCCTTCAGCGTGATCTTCTTCCACGACGCGGAGGTGCTGGAAACGCCCCCGGCGGGGCTGAAGCCCGGCCGCCGCGTTGAACAGGTGAAGGCCCTGGACTGGATGGCACCCGAGTCGGGCCACATGCGGCCCCGCGGGCGGTCGCGCCCGCTGGCCGCGCTCCGCCTCGCCGCGTCGTACAACGCCACCGAACTCGTGCTGCTGACCGACGACAACTTCGGCGTCCGCAGCGGGGAAGACGTCACCCCCGAAGCGCTCGCCGAGGTGCTGCGCCCCACGACGCCCGACGCGGCGATGCCGACCGTGCACACGGTCCAGTTCTTCTACGAAGACTCGGACGGCCGGCTTAAAGCGATCGCCAGCCTCTTCGGCGGCCGCTACCAGTTCGTTGAAGAACCGCCTTTTGAGGCGCGACCGGTCATCGACGACCTCCTCGACGGGTAGCGTTGTGTCGGCACGTTCGACTCGAAAACTGATCGAAGGCCGCGGCGCTGCCGGGCGCGAAACGCGCAAAGGCACATCAGCACTCGAAACGCCTGCCCCGAACCCACATCCTGGCGCCTTGTGTCGGCGTCCGCCGACGCGGCCGACGGGTGGCCTGCGGGCCGCCGCAGGTCGCACGGAGGCCGCCCGACGTTAGTCGCAGTGAGGCTGGAGCCTCAACTAGTCATAGCGGAAGACGCCCTTGCGCCACGCGTACGCAAACGCGATCACGCTGGTCAGCAGGAAGAACAACATGCGGGCCAGAAACAGCCCCGTCAGGCCGTCGCCCTCCGGACCGCCCAGCTTGGTGTACGTCGCCGCCCAGGGATAGAAGAAGACGATCTCCACGTCGAACAGCAGAAACGTCATCGCCACGATGTAGAACCGCACGTTGAAACGGCGCCGGGCGCTGCCGATGGGGTTCATCCCGCTCTCGTACACCGTGCCCTTCACCTCGCCCTTGCGGCTGGGGCCCAGCAGGTGCGTCAGCACGATGTTCCCCGCCCCGAAGGTCACGGCCATCATCAAGAGCACGCCCAGGGCGGCGTACATGCTGAACGAGCTGGCGGCGAGGGTCGCGGTCATCGGGGCAGTTTAGCGATCCGCGGGGGCTTCCGGGCCGCGAAAGATCGTTTCGTGGCAGAGCGATCCAGGCGAGGTGTCAGGTGTTAGGTCCTGGGTGTCAGGAAGAGCGACGGTGCCGACGTCTTTTGGGAGGGCGAATCATTCAGTCGAATGGCTGAACTCAAACAAGCCGGTGAGCCGGCGTCGCACGGGACCCGGCTCACCGGAAGGTTCGCCCTCCCGTAGAAAGCCGGTACCCGCGTCAGCGCTCCGGCTAACACCTAGGACCTCACACCTAACACCTTCTGGCCGCATTCTCGACCGCGACCCACGCTCCCAACCCGCCCCCACCCACCCGCTTAAACTGCCCGCCATGCGTCCCTACCTCGACCTCCTGCAAGAGATCCTCGACCACGGCACGTCCAAGAGCGACCGCACCGGCACCGGCACGCGGTCGCTGTTCGGCCGGCAGCTCCGCTACGACCTTGGGGGCGGCTTCCCGGTGCTGACCACCAAGAAGCTGCACCTCAAGTCGATCATCCACGAGCTGCTGTGGTTTCTGAAGGGCGATACCAACGTCGCCTACCTGCGGCACCACGGCGTGAAGATCTGGGACGCCTGGGCCGACGCCGACGGCGAGCTGGGCCCGGTCTACGGCCGCCAGTGGCGGGCCTTTCCCACCCCCGACGGGGGCCACGTCGACCAGATCGCCAACCTGCTCGCCTCGCTGCGCGACAACCCCGATTCACGCCGCCACCTCGTTTGCGCCTGGAACCCCGGCCAGATCGACCAGATGGCCCTGCCCCCCTGCCACTGCCTCTTCCAATTCTACGTCGCCGACGGCGCACTCAGCTGCCAGCTGTACCAGCGCTCGGCCGACGTGTTCCTGGGCGTGCCCTTCAACATCGCCAGCTACGCCCTGCTCACCCTCATGTTCGCGCAGGTCTGCGGGCTGCGGCCGGGCGACTTCGTGCACACCTTTGGCGACGTGCATCTGTACGACAACCACGTCGACCAGGCCCGCGAGCAGCTCACGCGCGATCCGCGTGCGTTGCCGACGTTGAAGCTCAACCCCGCCGTCACCGACCTGTTCGCCTTCACTTTCGACGACATCGAACTGGTGGGCTACGACCCGCACCCGGGGATCAAAGCGCCGATCGCGGTGTAGAGCGGGCCCGCGAGGTGTTAGGTCGTAGGTGTTCGCAAGACAACAACTCGCGCACCTTGTCCCCGACGATGCCCCGCTGCCCGCGAATCGACGCCCCGCCCGCCGTCCAATCACTCGCTTGCGTCTTCCCAAGGACCTGACACCTGAGACCCAGCCCCTGCTTCCGCGTGCTCCAGGACATGCCCCGCCCATGCCTACCTCTTCTACCCCCCACCGCCTCTCCGCCGTCGCCGCCATGAGCGAGAACCGCGCGATCGGTCGTGACGGCGGCCTGCCGTGGTCGCTGCCCGATGAGATGGCGCAGTTCCGTGCGCTCACGCTCGGCCACGCGGTCATCATGGGCCGGGCGACCTTCGAATCCAACGGCGGTAAGCCCCTGCCCCACCGGCGGAACCTCGTGCTGACCCGTCAGAGCGATTTTTCCGCCGACGGGGCCGAGGTGCACGCCACGCTCGACGCCGCCCTCGACGCCGTCGCCGACGACTGCGAGCCCTTCATCACCGGCGGCGCGGAGATCTACCGCCTGGCCCTGCCCCGGCTCGACCGCCTCTACCTCACCGTGGTTCACGCCGACCTCGACGGCGACACGTTCTTCCCGCCCTTCGACGCGGCCGACTGGCGCCTCACCGACGCCCGGCACCACCGGGCCGATGCCCGGCACGCTCACGCCTTCACCGTGCGCACGCTCGACCGCGTCCGGTAAGGATCCAACCGCCCCCACCCCACCCCGCGACACCGACCGCCTCCACATACCTGCGGCGTACCCTGTCGGCGTGCTCGACACCTCCCTGCTGATCACGGCGATTGCCCTCCTGCTCGCGGTGAACACCGCCGGCGTCGCCCTGACCGCCTTCCAGCTCCCGGGCAACTGGCTTACCTCCGCCGCCTGCGGTGTGTTCGCCTGGCTGCGCTGGGGCGACGCGTCGTGGAGCCTGGGCGTGCCGGCCGTCGCCACCGTGCTGGGCCTCGCGGTGTTAGGCGAGCTGCTGGAGTTCGTCACCGGCGCCCTGGGCTCCGCGTCGGCCGGCGGATCCAAACGCGGCTCGGTCCTCTCCATCCCCGCCGCCCTGGCCGGCGCCATCGCCGGGTCGTTGCTCATCCCCGTGCCGGTGCTGGGCACCCTTGCCGGCGCCGCCGCGGGTGGGGGGCTGGGCGCTCTGGCAGGCGACAAGTGGGCCGGCCGGCCCTGGGGGCAGGCCTTCCGGACGGCGGGCGGGGCCGCGGTGGGCAAGGTCACCGGCACCGTGCTCAAGCTGGCCGTGGGTGTCGCTCAATGGATCGTGGCCGCCCTTGCATTAGTTCTTTAACTTCCGCACCCCCGAGGTTCGCGTCTCTGCGGGGTGCGGCCGCTACAAAGCGCAGAAGCGGGACCGAACCGGAGGGAAAATCCCGATATAATCTTGAACTTCCGCCGCAAATCTCTATTCTTTGGCATGTCCGGCGCCGTTGGCCGCCAGACCCGTCCAGGGAGAAAGACCGTTGCCGTGTTTCCTTACGCGGCATGGAGGAGCTTACCCAACCCGACCCCCGCCGCGCCCAACCGGGGCTGGCGATGCCCCTGCACCCCGGCCGCCCGCGGCCCACGCCACTGCCCCGATCAACCGGAGCCGAGAAAGATGTTGACCAAGATGACCCTGTCGACCCGCGGCCTGCTCGCCGCCGCCACCTGCCTGACCGCCGCCGCCGCCACCGCGGCGCCGATCGATCAGATCCTCGACCCCGTCTTTTCCGCCGGTTTCAACGACTGGTACAGCGCGGCTGAAAACAGCCAGGCTGACATCTTCCTGATGGGCGACAGCACGGTGCTGACCGGCGGCGGCTGGGCCCACGCCCTGAACAGCGGCTTTGCAAACAGTTCGATCGGGCTCGCGGGGTCGGGCCTGCTCAGCGGCCGCAACAACCGCGAAGGCGAGGGCGGCGGATACTTCCAGATCGCTGAGAACAGACTCACGGTGTTCGGCACAGCACCCCCCGTCAACGGGATTCGCAACGACGACGACAGAGCCACCAACAACTTCGACTACTTCCTGCCACCCACCAACCCGGGGCAGAACATCGGAGATGCAAACAACCCACCCGACCCAACCTTTGTCACGCCCTTCGGCACCGCGCGAGCCAGCAGCAATAACAAGTACGGCCCGGCTACCCGCGGAATTGAAATTGACGGAAACGGGATCGCCAGCGACGGCAACTTTACCTTCAGTGTTGAGCTCGGGAACGCCGCCAACACCGATGTTGCGTTCGACGTGGTGCGACGCTTCTTCAATGCGAGTGGGGCTCAGCAAGCCGAGGTTGTGGCCAGCCACACCGTCGCCGCCAACGCCGATTTGAGCGTATTTGATTTCACGTTCGACGCCGTTCCGAACTACAACGATTCGGTCTCGTTTACGATCGAAACACAGGAAGTCGCTCCTCAGGATTTTGGAATCGGCCTCGACGTCCGGAACTTCCGCGTCCGCAACACCGACGCCACCGGCGTCACCGTGACCAGCTGGGGCTACGGCGGCCAGACCACCGAAGACTTCCTGAGCGAGCAGTACCTGCCCCTCACCGAAGGATTCCGACAGAGCACCCTGAACCAGATCGTCGCGGGAGGTTCCGGCGAACTGCTGGTGGTCATCAGCCAGGGATTCAACGACCGGAGCGCCGACGACACGCCGGCAGAGTTCGTTGCCGACATCCAGGCCTTGCAGGCCGCCATCGCCGCCGACTTCGTCGCTGCGGGCAACGACGCCGATCAGCTTTCGTTTCTCGCGTTTGGTCAGTACCTCACCGGCAACGCCGACCCCTTCGACGACACCATGGCCGGGTACAGTCTGGCCCTGCGGGACGCGGCCCTGGTCGACGACAGCCTGTCCTTCATCGACCTCCGTTCCCTCACCGCCGATGAAGACATTCAAACGATCGGCAACCGGCTGGACTTCGTAGAAGGGGTGAGGTTGCACTTCGGCAACCAGACCACCGCCGAGTTCTACGGCAATGCTCTGGTCACCGCCATCCCCGAGCCCACCAGCGCTGCCCTGCTGCTGGGCGCCGGCGGCCTGATGCTGACCCGCCGCCGCCGGGCCTGAGCCCTGCTCCAGACTGGATGTTACCCGCCGGGCCGTCATCAGACGGCCCGGTTTTTTGTGGGGGTAGCATGGGGGATGCTCAACCCGACGGCCAACCCGACGCCCAATCCGACGCCCAGCCCGACGCCCAACCCGACGCCCTACCCGACGCCTTGCCTCTGTCGGTGCCTTGTTGTCCTGCTGCTCGCGGCCGTCGGCGTCGGGGCGACCGCCGCCCCCACCGAGCCCCACGACCCCGTGGCCGCCGCCGCCCTCGATCCCGACATTCTCGGGCCCGTGGTCCGCGACGCCTTCGCCGCGGTCCACCGCGGCCTCAGCACCGACGCGGTGCTGGCCGACAACGCCCTGCTCACCGCTTTCGACGACCGCGTGCGGGTGGCCCTGACCGCGGGCCCCACCAAGGCCGCGCCGTCGTATAACCCCGCCGTCGACACCTTCGCCGCGCGGTGGATGCTGCTGCGGCTGCGCAAGTCCGGCCGGCTGAACGTGCCGACCACCCGGCGGGTGAAAGCCGACCCCGACGCGCCCGCCCCCCCGCCGCGCGACACCTACGCCCCCGCCGCCGAGATCGCCGCCCGGCTGACCCTCGACCGCTTCGGCGGCAGCCTTGACGCCGCCATGTGCGACCCCGAGCGCCGCGCGCGCTTCGATGCCGAGGCCGCCCGGCTGAGCGCCGACCTCGTCGGCGTTACCCCCACGCTCCTGCGCTCCACCGCGCTGGGGCTGCGCAAGGCCCGCCGCCTGCGTCCCGAACTCACCGTCCGCATCGCCGACTGGGGCCGGACCCTCGCCACCCACCGGGCCGCCGACCTGGTCGGCGATCTGGATCAGATCCCCCGCGTGCCGGGCGTTTACCTCTTCCGCGACGCCGAGGGCTACCTCTACATCGGCGAGGCCAAAAACCTGCGGGTCCGCCTGACCCAGCATCTCAGCGGTGAGGGCCAGCCGGCCCTGACGGCCTACCTGGGCGTGGCCGACCTCGACGCGCTCACCATCGAGCTCCACGCCTTTGCCCCCGAGAGCAACGCGCGGCTGGCCGCGCACCGGCGGGCCTACGAGAGCGAGCTGATCGACACCCGGCAGCCAAAGTTCAACGTCCGGCCCTAGCGGGTTCGGCCGCTCGGCGCCACCCGCGACCTCCGCAGAGCCGGAGGCCGCCGGTGCCTTCTCGACGGCCGCCGCCGGACGGCGGCGGCGGGGTGAGCGCCGCGTGCGTGGGTGTCGGACCCTGAAGCCGAAGCCGCAGTTGATCCGACCGCAAGGACCGCGGCATCGGGTCGGCGTGAAACCGGCTCGAATCCGGCCGGGCTCGTGCTGTGACGCGTCGCTCGGGGCGGGCGGGTGCGGTTCGTGCTCGGACGAACCGCACCCGCCCGCCCCGAGCGATCCGTTTCCGCCGACCCGGTCACTGGACGACGTCGACGGTGTAGTTCGGGCTCTCCCGCGTGATCGAGATGTCGTGCGGGTGGTTCTCGGCCAGTGTCGCGCCGCTGATCCGCACGAAGCGCCCGCGGTCACGCAGCGCCTCAATATCCGGCGTGCCGCAGTAGCCCATCCCCGCCCGCAGCCCGCCCACCATCTGGTACACGAAGTCGCTCAGCGGCCCGCGGTAGGGCACACGTCCCTCGACGCCCTCGGGCACCAGCTTGTCCCGCTTCACCACGCCCTTCTGGCTGTAGCGGTCGGCAGAGCCCGCCAGCATCGCGCCCTGGCTGCCCATGCCGCGGTAGGTCTTGTAGCGCCGGCCGTGGTGGATCACCAGATCGCCCGGGCTCTCGTCCAGGCCAGCAAACAGGCTGCCCAGCATCACCACGCTGGCCCCGGCCGCCAGGGCCTTGGTGATGTCGCCGCTGTGGCGGATTCCGCCGTCGGCGATCACCGGCACGCCGGCCTCGTTCGCCGCCCGGCACGCGTTGAAGACCGCCGTCACCTGTGGCACGCCCACGCCCGACACGATCCGCGTGGTGCAGATGCTGCCCGGGCCGATGCCCACCTTCACCGCGTCGGCGCCGGCCTCGATCAGGTCGCGGGCACCCTCTTCGGTGGCGATGTTGCCCGCCACGACGTCGATATCAAAACGCGCCTTGATGTCACGCACGGTCTGCGCCACGTTCGCGCTGTGCCCGTGCGCGCTGTCGACCGTAATCACGTCGACCTCCGCCCGCACCAGCGCCTCGACGCGGTCCAGCTGGTGCACGCCCACCGCGGCCCCCACCCGCAGCCGCCCGCGGTCGTCGCGGCAGGCCAGCGGAAACTGGTCCTGCTTGGCGATGTCGCTCATGGTGATCAGCCCCGTCAGGCAGCCGTCGCCGTCAATCAGCAGCAGCTTCTCCACCTTCTTGGCGTTCAGGATCGCCTCGGCCTGCTCCAGCGTGGTGTCGGGCCCCGCGACCACCAGCCGGTCCTTGGTCATCACCTCGTGCACCGGCAGGCTGTCGTCGCCAAGGAACATCATGTCGCGTCGGGTCACGATGCCCACGACCTTGCCGCGGGCCGTGCCGTCGATGGTGATCGGCACGCCCGAGATGTTGTGTTCGCGCATCAGCGTGCGCACCGCCGACGACGGCGCGTCGGGCGTCAGCGTCACCGGGTCGGTGATCACGCCATTGGCCGACCGCTTGACCTTGACCACCTCGCGGACCTGGTCCTCGACCGACAGGTTCTTGTGGATCACGCCCAGCCCGCCCTGCTGGGCCAGCGCGATCGCCAGCGCCGACTCTGTGACGGTGTCCATCGGCGACGAGAGCACCGGGATATTCAGCGTGATCCGGCGGGTCAGCCGCGACGAGACGTCGGTCTCGTTGGGCACGACCTCGCTGCGGGCGGGGATGAGCAAAACGTCATCAAACGTGATGCCTTCCGAGATAATCTTGGCTTCCATGGACCATATCTAGGTCCCCGCCGGGCCGCCGTCAAGGCGGCGAGCCCGTCAGCGGCGGCGAGACGCCCCCGCCGCCTCTCAACCGCGCCGGGCCCCGGTACGGCGCCGCCCCAGCAGGGCCCCCGCGCCCGCGATCACGAGCATCCCGGCCGCCGGCTCCGGGATGACCTCAATGTGGTAGCTCAGCGAGAGCAGGCCCGAGGGGTGGTCGAACCTGGTGAAGTTCCAGGCCCCCGCCGTGCCGGCAACCGAAACGCGTTTATGACGGCCCGTGATCGGTGACGGGCGATAGCAGTCTGTTGAAGTACCCCCGCATAAGCCCAGGGCGAGTGAAAACGATCGCTCGCGAGGCGACGAAACGTGCCCTGGCCGCAGCGACGGGGAGTTGAGTCCACGAAGCGAGCGATTGTTTTCGCCGGCCGCAGGCACGTGGGGTACTTCAACAGGCTGCCAGGCGGCTCCGCCCCCTCCGGGAGCACCTCCCTACCCTCCCCCGTGCATCAAACTCTTACCGCAACCCTCCTGCTCGCCGCCCTCCTGACCGGCGGATGCAGCACATCGGATTACCTCGCCGGCTTTCTGGTCCGCCCGCCCAACGGCGGCAAAGCCTTCGTCGATCCCGAGCGCTACCGGCCGATCATCTTCGATGCCGCATCGCACCACCCGGTCACCGGCCCGCCGCCGGCGATCCTTGCCTACTACCTGTTCGAGCCCGCCCCCGCCCGCGTGACCCGTCACGCCCTCGATGACGCGTCGGCCGCCGACCCCGCGCGGGCCGCGCTCCGCGCGTTCCTCGCGCCGCAACCCGGCGACCCGCCGCGCGCCCGCGTCACCGTTGCCCCCTGGGACGGCGACCGCTGGGCCCTCCGCATCGCCCGCGGTCGACTCGTCCCGAACGCCCAGCCCGCCCGGGCCACCGTGCTCCTGCTCCAAGGCTTCGGTAACCGCGCCGCGACCAGCGACTACCTCTGGCACGTCGCGGCCTGGCTCGCCGCCGACGGCTGCCGCGTCGTGCTCGCCGACCTCCGCGCCCAGGGCGACTCCACCGGCCCCTCGGTCACCGGTGGCCGCGCCGAAGTCACCGACCTCGTGCAGCTGCTCAACCACCTGCAGGCCGCCGGCCAGCTCCAAGGCCCGCTTGGCGTTGCCGGCCACTCCTACGGCGGCGGCATCGCCATCCAGCTCGCCGCCCACGACCCGCGTGTCAAGCGGGTGCTCGCCCTCTCGCCGCTCGTCGACCTGCGGGCCACCCTGCTCGGTGGCCTGCAACACGTCGCCAAGGAAAAACGTCCCCTTGCGTGGGCCGCCATCGGCTGGACAATCCGGCAGCGCACCGTCGAAAACGCACTCATCGAGGCCGGCCGCAGAGCCGGCTACGACCCCGCCATTCACAACGCCCTCGCCGCCATCCCCCGTGTCCATGTGCCGATCGACATCCACCAGGGCGACCGCGACCTCGCCACCCCCCTGTCCGAGACCCGCCGCCTGCTTGCCGCCAATCCCGAGCACACGACGCTCACCCTCTACCCCGGCGCAACCCACGCCGCCTGGTTGCGGCAGGACCTGCCGCAGCTTCGGCAACGCATCACCGGGTGGGTCAATCTGCTCGCGCCCTGACCGGCGGCCGCCCCTCCACGCCGCGCCTTTGCGTACGTGCTCACCGCAAGCCTCCACGGACTACGATCCGTGCATGCCCCATTTCCGCCCCGCCGCCTTGCTGACGCCCCTTCTGTTCGCCGCCGCGGTTTCCGCCCCGGCCGCCGCCGACCCCCACGCCGCGGCGAAGGCGATCTACGCCGCCAGCTGCGCCAGCTGCCACGGCGAGGACCTCCGCGGCGGAGGCGCCTCCAGCCTCGCCGACGGCGTCTGGCTGCACGGCAGCGGCGGGCAGGTCCGCCGGAGCATCGCCGCGGGCGTTCCCGAGGCCGGCATGCCCGCTTTCGGTAACGAGCTCTCGGACGAGGAGATCGGCCAGCTCATGGCGTACATGCGCCACGTCGAGAGCGAATCCGAACTGCTTGAGCCCGCGCTGCCCGACCTCATCCCCACCCGCGACTACGACCTCCGTGTCACGCCCGTCGCCGAGGGGTTGGACGTGCCCTGGGCGATCGGCTTCCTCGACGCGGACACCGCGCTGGTCACCGAACGCGGCGGCACGCTGCGTCTGCTCGGGGGTGGAGCGCTCCACCCCGACCCGATCCGCAACACGCCCGCCGTCGTCGCCGAAGGCCAGGGAGGCCTGCTCGACATCATCGCCGACCCGGACTACGCCACCAACGGCTGGATCTACCTCAGCTACTCCCACGCGCTCGCCGACGCCGACCCCGCCACCCAACCCGCCACCATGACCCGCGTCGTCCGCGGTCGCATCCAAGACCACACCTGGGCCGACCAGGAGGTCGTCTGGGAGGCCGTGCCGGACCACTACGTCAACACCCGCTACCACTTCGGCAGCCGCTTCGCCTTCACCCCCGACGGGCACCTCTACTTCGGCGTTGGCGACCGCGGCAAGCAAGACATGGCCCAGGACATCACGCTGCCCAACGGTAAGATCCACCGCGTGAACCCCGACGGGTCCGTCCCCTCGGACAACCCGTTCGTAAACTCGCCCGACGGGGAATACGCAAGCCTCTTCACCTTCGGCAACCGCAACCCGCAGGGCCTCGCCACGCACCCCGTCACCGGCCGCGTGTGGGAGACCGAACACGGCCCCCAGGGCGGCGATGAACTCAACCTCATCGCCGCGGGCGTTAATTACGGCTGGCCCGTCATCTCCTACGGCATTAACTACAACGGCTCGGTCATGACCGAGCTCACGGCCAAGGACGGGCTGCGGCAGCCCGTCCTTTACTGGAAGCCCAGCATCGCCGCGTGCGGCCTCACGTTCTATTCCGGCGACCAATTCCCCCGCTGGAAGAACAACCTCTTCGCCGGCGGCCTCAGCTACGAGACCGTGCAGCGTCTGGTCGTCGTCGACGACCGCGTGATTTACAAAGAAGAGATCCTCAAAAACCTCGGCCGCGTCCGCGACGTGCAGGAGGGCCCCGACGGCGCGATCTACGTCGTGCTCAACGATCCGGGCACCGTGATCCGCCTCTCGCACGACGCCACCCACCCGGGCCCGGGGGATGGGAATGAAGCGAACCCGTGATGCGTGATGCGTGATGCGTGATGCGTGATGCGTTCGATCCTATTGGGTAGGGCGAGCCTCCGGCGAGCCGCGCGTCACCAGGAACTTAAGCTCCCCATGCCCCTCCTTCCCACCTCAACCCGTCGCGCCAGCCGCCAGGTTCGGATCACGGGTTACGGACCACGGATCACGTCCCCCCCGGCCTTCACCCTCGACGCCAGCAACAACGCCAGCCAGTTTGCCCTCTGGCAAGAACTCGCCGACCGCTGATCTGCATCGGTTCGCGCGATGTCAACGGGGTGCAGGCGCACTACAACGCCCGCGTCACCTTTGGCGCATCCCCTCTCCGCTACGCCCGCAACTCACCACCGCGTCGGCGCCCCGTCGCGCAGTGTCCATTTGCGATCCCGCCACGCGTGCCCGGCCTCGGCCGCCACGCGGATCGCCGGCTCGTCCAGATCCAGCCCCAGCCCCGGTTTCGTCGGACGCGCCACCATCCCGTCGGCATCCAGTGCGAAGTCATCGCGGTTGTTCACCAGCTCCCACAGGGCCACCCCGCCCTCCTCGTGGTAGTGGATGCCCTGGCAGCTCTCCTGAAATACCGCGTTCAGACTGACGAAGTCGATCGCCAGGCACGACGCCAGCGCGACCGGCCCCAGCGGGCAGTGCGGCGCCAACGCCACGTCCCGGTGCTCGGCCAGCCGGGCGATGTCCCGCACGTGGCTGATGCCCCCCGCGTGCGACAGGTCCGGCTGCACCACGCTCACCCCCGGCCGCTTCAGCAGCTCGAAGAAATCCGCGAAGTGAAACATCCGCTCGCCCGTGGCGATCGGGATGTCCGTGAAGTTCGCCAGGTCCGGCAAACTGTCGTTGAAGTCCGGGTGCAGCGGTTCCTCGATAAACGTCAGGTCAAACGGCTCCAGCTTGCGGATCAGCTTCCGCGCCATCGGCAGCTTGCACCGCCCGTGGAAGTCCACCGCCAGCTTCACGTCCGGCCCCACCGCCTCGCGTACCGCCTGCACCCGGGCCGCGCCGAAGTCCACCGCCCCCTCCATGTCCACGTAGCCCATCTTGGGCCCACCGTTCATCTTCAGCATGCGGAAGCCAAATGATTCCACCACCCGCTTCGCCGACGCCGCCGCGACGTCCGGACCGTCGTCGTCCCGCCCCACCCACCCGTACATCTGCATGCGGTCGCGCACCGCGCCGCCCAGCAGGTCGATCACCGGCACCCCCAGCGTCTTGCCCCGGATGTCCCACAACGCCTGGTCGATGCCCGACAACGCGGACATCAGCACCGGCCCCAGCCCGCCGTAAAAATGCCCCTTTGCCAGCCGCTGCCAGTGCCGGTTGATCAGCGCCGGGTCTTCCCCCACCAGCGACTCCATCATCACCCGCACCGCCGATTCGACCGCCTCGGCGTAGCCCTCCAGCACGGGCTCGCCCCAGCCCACCACCCCCGCCGCGGTCTCGATCCGCAGAAACAGCCAGCGCGGCGCGATGCGGAACAGCTCGTAGCTCTGGATGGTGTCGTTTGCCATGCGGATACGGTATCCGAGAGACCGATTCAAGAGATCGTTGCGAGACAGCGCAGCCCGGCAGGGGTTCAAGCCATGGGGTACAGGTCCCGGTCGGAGTCAGCGGACCCACCACCCGCGGTTCGATTCAACGCCAGCGTCCGGCCATACCCCAGGACCCATCCCCCGCACCGCCGTGCAGTGCGTCGGTGACCCGGGCGCCATCGAGGTGAACCTGACCGACGACGACCGAGCCGCCACCGACGCGTTGGTCGCCCCCGGCGAGCTCTGCCGCGCAGCGTGCCCGGGCGATGGTGTGAAGCCGCCTTCATGACGCCCTTGGCGCCTCTCTAAACCGCGTTTGTAGGGTGGTTGGTTCATTTGCCATTTCCCGAAAGGACCCCCATGAGCAGCCCCGCCACCGCCCGCACCCAGTCCACCTCCAACGCCCCCACCGGCGACCAGGGCCAGAAACTGCTTGTCGAAGGCCAGTCCATGGCGCTGCGGCTTTGGGACGAACACGGCCACCACCCCGGCGCGTCCACCGATCTCCACGCCCACGACTACGAGGTGCTGGGCTACGTCATCTCGGGCACCGGCAGGCTGCACCTCGAAGACGACGTGCTTGAGCTTAAGCCCGGCACAAGCTGGGTCGTTCCGCCGAACGTCAAGCACCGCTACGAGATCACCGACACCCTCACCGCCGTCGAGGCCTCGTCGCCCCCTGCCCGCGGCTGACCCGGCCGTCACGCCGCGATACCATGCGAACACCGGCCCGCGGGGTCGGTGTTTTTTGTGTCTCCCCCACCGGAACCCGTCATGTCTGAGCACACCTACAAGAAGATCGAGATCGTCGGCTCCTCCCCCGACTCCACCGATGCCGCCATCGAGAACGCCCTGGCCCGCGCGAACGAGTCGGTCAAGCACATGCGCTGGTTCGAGGTCGTCGAGACCCGCGGCCACATCAAAGACGGCAAGGTCGCCCACTACCAGGTCACCCTCAAGATCGGCTTCACCCTCGACGGCACCGACGCCTGACGCGAGGCGTCTCATCGCCCGATCAGCAGGGCGAGCCTCCGGCGAGCCGCGCGTCGACGGGTGCCGCGCGGCTCGCCAGAGGCTCGCCCTACCCCTGAACGTCTGTGGACCGCCCCACACCCGCCAGCCTCACCCAACGCATCACGCGTCGCGGGTCGCCGGGTCCGCCACCGCGCGCAGCGCCCGCCGCGCGATCGCCCCCAGCAGCACCACCGCGCCCAGCGTCGCCACCGCCCCCGCCGCCAGCGTCCAGCCGCCCACCGGCGACGTGCCCGCGTCCAGCTGCTCCAGCGCCGCCCCCCAGGCCGCCACCACCGCCACCCGCGGAGCCAAGCCCACCGCCGTGCCCGCCACAAAGGGCATCACCGGCAGCCGGAACACCGCCGCCAGCACGTTGGTCACTCCGTAAGGCACGACCGGCGACAGCCGCAGCAACGCCAGCAGCCCGAACGCCCGCCCCGGCCCCGCCCGGCCGATCGCCCCGCACACCGCCGCCGCCTTCGGGTAGCGCTCGGCCCACACCAGCAACCCCGGCCCCGCCAGCCACCCGCCCACCGCGTAACCCAGCGGCGCCCCCAGCGTCGCCGCGCCCACCGCCAGCAGCGTCCCGGGCCCCGCCCCCAGCGACCACCCCGCGACCAGCGACAGCACGTACGTCGGCAGCACCGACAGCCCGCAGCCCAGCGCCCCGACCAGCAGCAGCCCCCCGGCCACCGCCCACCCGCCCGCCCGCAGCGTGTCCGCCACGCCGTAGGCGACGCCCAGCGCCGCGACCCCGCCCAGCGCCGGCCCGACCGCCGCCAGAAACGCCACCGCGGCGGGGCGCCCCACCGCTTGCAGTTGCCGGATCGGTTGCACCCCGGTTGAACGCCGCCTCATCCGACAACCCGCAGCGCACTCGCCACCGTCAACCCCAGGCCCACCAGGTCCCGATCGTCCGCCAGCGTCGCCGACGCCCGGATCACATGCTCCAGCTCGTGACGTTTCAAGCGTTCCCCCCTTCGGCATCCGCTTGCAAGAGGGCGTCTACCGCGCGGATGATGTCCCAGCGTTCCCGCGGCGTGACCGCCCCCACAAACGGCGAGTTCTGCCGCAGCTCCCGCGACGCCTCGTCGTCCGAACGCAGCACCGCCAGCACCCCCGCCACCGGCCCGGCAAGCAATGTCAACCACCGCGACGCGTAGCGATCGTCCAGCGTCCCCGCATCCCGCCAGCGGACCACCGCATCTCGGGCCGCGTCCACCAGTGCCGGCCGCGTGACCAGCCGATCCGCGATCAATGCGTGCAGCCGCCGGCTCACCTCATCCGCCCGCGCGTGGGGATTCGTCGCCGACGCTTCGCGATGTTCGGTCCGGGCAGCCATCCTCCCAATGTACCCGCCCGACTATCCCAACCCCACAAACACGTACCGCAACGACGCCAGGCTCACCGTCTTTTCCCAGCCCAGCACCTCCACGTACGGCCGCCCCGACGCGCTGCGCGAACTACTCGACGGCCTCATCGCCCAGGGCCGCATCAACCCCGCCGACCTCGACGACGGACCCGGCGGCCCCCTGGGTTATCTGGGCGACGTCGTCAACGCCGGCTACCGCTTTTGCCGCCACGAGCCCGGCCTCGACGTCGTGCTCTTGGGCACCGGCAACATCGAGCACCTTGAAGCGAACCTCAAGTCGATCAACGACCCGCCGCTACCGCCCGAGATCGCCACGCGGCTCGAAAAGCTCTTTGGTCATATCGATGATGTTTCGGGCAACTGAGCTCGAACCGGCCGCCTAGGCCGCAGGGAGATCGGCGTGACCAGCCTCACCCCGGATGGCCTGAATCAGGCCGGAATCAGGTTCTCCTCCCGCCTATTCTCTGGCTTCCTCCGTGCGGCCCGCTAAACTAGCCGTATGGAACCGGCTCCCTCCACCTATACCGTCAGCAACGGCGACATGGTCCTCACGCTCACCGAAGCGGAGGAAGGTGGCTACGTCGTGACCTCACCGATGGACCCGGAACTGATCACCGAAGCCGAAACGGTTGGCGAAGCCTTCGAGATGGCCACCGATGCCCTCGCCGCCCTGCGCGAGTCCCGCGCCACGCTCGTCGCACAGCTCAAATCCATCGCCTGAATCCTTTCCGGTAAAGCCCTTCACACCGGCGTCGGAATCCCCAACTGGCGGCAGATTCCGCGGATCAATCCGATCTTCGGAAACTCCTTGTGCCGCGGCACCGGCGCTCGCATCTGCGTCGCCGGGTTGATCCAGATGTCGTGACGCCCACCGTGATGATGCATCACGCAACCATGGTCCCGCAGATGCTTCTCGAAGTCGCGGCGCTTCATCAATCGTAATCTACCGCACGCGAGAGACCTTCGCTCCCATCTTGCCTGAAGCCGGTTAGGTCCCGAGTACTCTCGCAGTAACCAATCGTGACCATTTCCGGCGAATGTCTATGACTCAAGTCGATCGGTAGAGGTCCGCCAGATCGTCCATCGCCGCCGGGCTTGGCGCTACCACGTGGTCCTCTTTTAACGCGATGAAGACGAATTACTCTGGTGCAGCGTCGCGTGACAACCGACTATCCAGAATCTCGCTTTTCGGCGCTTCTTCCGCCTCCCACCGTTCATAAGATTCGATTGGCTTCACCCAGTACTCCACATCCGACTTGGTGACTTTGACCCGGCGGAAAGTTCCGGAAGTTCGGATTGCCTTTGCTGTCGCCACCCCCTCGCCGGTGTCGCCCGCGCGAACGAGACCGTCTTCCCTATCAAACCAGCAACGACCTGCGGCCAGTTCACTGCAAATCTGTTTTGCGAGGCCGTCCAGCGACGTTGCTCGAAACACCCGCGCAAGCCCCTCGTGGAGCACCTCGATCACCTGGCCTTCGAAACCCATCTGCGACGGAGCCTGATCGACGCAGAGGTAGTCCCCGCCGCCGTTCGTAGCGAACGGAAACCACATCGGGTTCCAGTATTCAGCCCGAATCTGTCCATCCGACTCGACATCAGATCCATTCACGTCACGCCCGGCAGCGAGTTCTGACTTGTAGATCTTTGCCATCGACCGAAGCGGTATCAAACTAAACGCCATTGCCCGCCGTTCGTGCCCCGGAAACAGGCGAGTGGCCTTCGCGTACCGACCGTAGAGTCGGCGAAGAGATGGAACAACCTGATGCCCGATTGCCTTCTCTACCTTCTCCACGTCAGGATCGCCATCTGCCGGCTTCAGACTCTTGTGTAGGGGCTTCGCGTTCGTTGCGATCCACTTCTCGATCTGCACCCATTCTTCGCCAGACTTCTGACTCATCACATTTCCTCCCGAAGAGGGTCGACTTACCAAGCCCGTACCGGGCAACCACAACGCGTCCAGGCACCGCTGCGCGACCTGAGTCCTAATTACGCGTTCCGCCACGCGGCGCGTGTCAGACGGGTGACCTGCGGGCCGCCGGAGATCGCGCGGAGATCGATCCCTCAAATCACCCGATCGTCCTTCGCCAACCCGTTCACCTCACTCGTATCCAGCTGCACCATCGTCGCCTTCGCCTCGGCCGGCACCAGCTCCTTCGCCGCATCCGGATCGACGTAGTCCGAGTGGCAATTCGCCTTGCCGCTGTCGTCCGCGGCGGTCAGCTTGCCTTTGGCCTTGCTGGCCAGCTTGTGGATCTCTTCGGGCGACAGGTGGCCGCGCTTCTCCAGAATCTCCTGCTGCTCGGGCGTCAGCGCGGCGCTTTTCACGGTCTTGCCGCGCTCGAAGCCGTCGGCCTTGCCGCTGGCCCACTCCTGAATCTCTTTCGAGATCCGCACGCTGCACCAGTCGTGGCCGCACATGGCGCAGAAGTCGGTGTCCACGTCCATGTCTTCGTCGTGGAAGGCCCGCGCGGTGTCGCCGTCGAACGCCAGCTCGAAGTGCTTCTCCCAGTTGAGCGCGGCGCGGGCCCGGGTCAGGTCGTCGTCCCAGTCGCGGGTGCCGGGGATGCCCAGGGCGATGTCGGCCGCGTGGGCGGCGATCTTGTAGGCGATGCAGCCCTGCTTCACGTCGTCTTTCTTGGGCAAGCCCACGTGCTCCTTGGGCGTGACGTAGCACAGCATGCTGGCCCCGTGGTACGCCGCGTTGGTGGCGCCGATGCAGCTGGTGATGTGGTCGTAGCCGGGGAACACGTCGGTCACCAGCGGGCCCAGGACGTAGAAGGGTGCGCCGTGGCAAATCTGCCGATGGGCCTTCATGTTGAACTCGATCTGGTCCAGCGGCACGTGGCCCGGGCCCTCGACCATGACCTGCACGCCCATCTTCCAGGCGCGTTCGGTGAGCTTGCCGATCTCCACCAGCTCGGCCAGCTGCAGGTCGTCTGTCGCGTCGGCCAGGCCGCCGGGGCGGCAGCCGTCGCCGATGGAGAACGTGACGTCGTGCTCGCGCATGACGGCGCAGATGTCTTCCCACAGGGTGTTCATCAGGTTTTCACGGTTGTGGATCAGCATCCACTTGGCCAGCAGGCTGCCGCCACGCGACACGAGCCCGATCAGCCGGTTCTTGGCCAGCTTGATGTGTTCTTTGAGCAGCCCGGCGTGGATGGTGAAGTAGTCCACGCCCTGCTGGGCCTGGTTGACGCACTCGGCCAGCACGATCTCTTCGCTCAGGTCATCGATCTTGCGGCCGATGATCATCGAGTAGATCGGCACCGTGCCGATGGGCGTGGTGCTCGCTTCGATCAGCGCCACGCGGGTGGCATTCAGGTCGCCGCCGGTGCTCAGGTCCATGACCGTGTCGCCGCCCCAACGCTCGGCCCACTGCAGCTTCTCGATCTCTTCGTCGATGCTGCTGGACACCGGCGACGCGCCCATGTTGGCGTTCACCTTGGTCTTGCTGGCGCGGCCGATGCACATCGGATCCAGCTTGTGGTTCAGGTGATTGACGTTGGCGGGGATGACCATGCGGCCCGCGGCGACTTCGTCGCGCACCTGCTCGGCGGTCAGGTGGGGCTCGCGTTCGGCCACGCGCGTCATCTGCGGCGTGATCTTGCCCAACCGCGCATTCTCCAGCTGCGTGATCGCCTTGAAGCCGGCGGGCGGCGTCCACGCCCCTGCGTGTTCGTAGTTCTTGTTGTCGCTGCACTCCCAGTCGTCGGGCATGAAGTCCCACGCCGTCTTGGTGGGCAGGCCGGGCATGTGCGGCGTGTTGGGCGACGAGAACGTGGACGCCCCGGCACGGCCGCTCTTGATGACCGGCGCATTGGCGAACGACCCGGGCGTGGTCACGCCTTCGGACGTGCCGGGGTTCCCGCCCACCGGCGGCAGCACGTAGCCCTTCGTGGCCTGTTCGGCGGCGGCGGACTCGGGTGAGGATGGGGTCGAGGGCGAGTTGGACTGGATCATGGCGAGGCTCCGCAGGGTGGCGCCGGAAGCCACCGCGGAGCGCACGACCCGCAGAAGGCGGGCCCGCGAACGAGGTGTGCTTCCCTACGCCGGGATTATCCGGGTCAGGTTCAACGGGTGCGTCTCAGGCGGTGACGAGCCACCGCCGCCCCGAGCCGCCGTATTGTAGGGGACGGCCTCCCACCCGCTGGCTCGCCGCGCGAAAAGCGGCTCCCGACCCCGTCCATGAAACGAGCTGCGTGAGGCCCAGTCGATGGCCCTCACGCTCCCGCACACCGGGCAGGCGGTCGCCATCGAACTCAGCGACACCGACGACATCCACCCGAAGAACAAGCAGAGGGGCGGACGAATCGCGTGAAACCCGGTCAGGGCGGCGTGGGAAAGTGGTGCCGCACCACCGCGTCAATCTGGACCGCCACCAACGCATCCCCCTGCGCGGCGTCGGTGGTCTGCAACCGTGTCGCACAAGGGGTGGGCGGCCTTCTTTGCAAAACCGTTGCGCCGCGTGCCCCCGCCACAACGAGCGGTGCTTGCGGCTCGCCGCTGTGACGCACCGCGTCGGCCGGGGCCGCAGGCTCGGCGCAGGCCCCGGCCGACGCGGCGCGTATCCGCCGAGCTAAAGCCATGCCAGCACCCGCTGGATCTGCTGGTCCCAGTAGTCCCACGTGTGCCCAAACCCCGCGTGCTCCTCGCAGGTCAGGTCCAGGCCCAGCTTCAGTGCGTGGTCGCGGAAACCCCGCTGGTTCGCCAGCAGAAAGTCCTCGGTGCCGCAGCACTGGTACAGCCGCAGGTCTCGGTGCGGCCCGCCGGCCACGGCGTCGGCGCACGAAAACAGATCCGCCTCGGTGCCCGCGATCCGCGGCGGCGCCCCGAAGATCCCCTCCCAGTCGTGCTGGCGTTGCGGCTCGGCCCGGCCCAGCGACGCCGGATCCAGCGCCCCGGACAGCGACGCCGCCGCCGCGTAGCGCTCGGGAAAGTTCAGCGCCAGCTTGAACGCCCCGTAGCCGCCCATCGACAGCCCCGCCGCCGCGTTGTCGGCGCGTCGCTCCGACAGACGGAAGAACGACCGCGCGATCCGCGGCAGCTCGTCGCTGACAAACGTCCAGTACTTGTGCCCGTGCGCCATGTCCGCGTAGTAGCTGCGGTCCACCTGCGGCATCACCACCGCCCGGCCGGTGTCCGACACGTAGCGCTCGATCGACGTCTGCCGTGTCCACGCCGTGTGGTCGTCCGACATCCCGTGCAGCAGCCACAGCGTCGGGTGGCCCGTGGCGGGCGCGACGCCCGGCGGCAGAATGACGGACATCGATGTCTGCAGACGCAGCACGTCGGAACGGAAGTCGCAGCGGAGCAGGGCCATGGCGGCAGACTAGCAGCCCCGCCAGAGCGGTCACGCAACGGGGCCCTGCTTTTTGCGTTCTGCGGTGGACAGAAGTGGCCGAGTGACCAAGTGCTCCACCTGCCCATCCCCTGGCGGCCGGATCCCCCCGCGATCGGCCCTCGGCGAGCGGCACCTCTCGATCGAAGATCACTCAACAACACCGGAGACGCAGAACGCGGCCGCCCCCTCCCGCCCCCTCCCGCCCCGCCCGATTCGCTCGCAACTCGCCGCTGTTGCGGACTGGAACCGATAGGGGCGTCCGGCCCGGCGGACGCCCCCATCGGTCCCCGCCCGGATCCGCCGAGCTAAAGCCCGATGCCCACGCCCACGCCGAAGCGCACTCGCCCGCCGTGGGGCTCTTGGTACCGCTCGGTGAACGTCGCGGATCGGGTCACCGATTGCCCGTCGATCTCCGCAGTGATGCGCAGGTTCAGCCCGTCCAGGTCGGCCGTGATCCCGCCGTCACGACCCGGCAGCGTGAAGAAGACCACCAGCCGCCCGCTCTCACCGCTCTCCACCCGCAGCCCGTCCGCGGGATCGGTGATGGCGCTGTCCAGCCGCACCAGGTTGCCCCCGGTCATCTCCAAACCCGAAGGCCGCAGCACCAGCGTGCCCGGCCCGTTGTGGTCCACCTGCAACTGCACCTCCAGCGCCGCGCCGTCCACACCCTCCAACCCCGACTTCCCCGCCCGCCGCAGCCCCGGCACCGTCGCCAGCACCCGCGAGCCCTCCACCAGTTCCACGTCCACCGGCCGCGGCACGTAGTCGTAGCCCGCCAGGTAGGTGCTGCAGGCGGCGCTGGACAAGGTGACTACGAGAAGTAAGAGAAGGCTGCGCATTCTGGCAGTTTACCTGCGCCGCACGGCTCACCGCGAAAGCGCAAAGTGAAAAGTGAAAAGTGAAAATCAGACACAAGCCGCTGCCCGACCCGCGAAGTCGGTGCCTCGATTCCGATTTTCACTTTTCACTTTGCGTTTTTCACTTTTGCCGTAGGCTCAGCCCATGCGCCCCCGCAAGCCCCGCGAACCCAAGCCGCTGCCCGACCTGCCGCCCGACGCGCGGATCACCGCCCTGCACCCCACCCAGCGCGACCCCACCCGGCTCACGGTCAAGGTCGCGGGCCGCAGCGTCGGCACCCTGTCCACCAAGCTCGTCGACGACCTGGGCCTGGCCGTGGGCGACGTGTGGACCGAGCACCTGCGCACCACCCTTGCCGGCGCCCTCAAGTACGACAAGGCCTTCCGCGCCGCCACCTCGCGCCTCGCCCGCCGCCCCATGAGCCGCGGCCAGATCGAGCGCAAGCTCCGCGACCTCGATCACGAAGCCGAGACCATCGCGCAGGTCTTGGAGCGCCTCGAACAGCTCGAACTCATCAACGACCAGGCCTTCGGCGAGATCGTCGTCCGCGAGGCCATGCGGGCCAAGCCCACCGGCCCCCGGCTCCTGCGCCAGAAGCTCATGCAGAAGGGCGTCGACCGGGCCCTCATCGACGGGCTCGTGGACGACGCCACGAGCGACGACGACCAGCAGATCGAGAGCGCCAAAGAACTCGTCCGCAAGAAGCTCCCCAGCCTCACCCGCTTCGACGCCGCCACCCGCCAACGCCGCGTCTACGGTTTACTCGCCCGCCGCGGCTTCACCGGCGACGCCGTGCGGGCGGCGATGGAGTTGTTGAAGGGCAATGGGGAAGAAGACGGCGCATAGCGCCGCCTTGAACGAGCCGCGACCGTGAGGGAGCGGACCCTCGACTTCGCCTTCATCCGATACACCCGCAAGCCCTTTCGCACCACGCGATACGTTGTTTTTATCTGCAAAAGGGGTACCCGCCGCAGGGTCCGCTCCCTCACGGTCGCGGCTCGTGCTTGTTTTATTCCGCCTTCGGCGGACGAACCGCCTCCTTCGTCTTCTCCACCAGCCGCACCCCCTGCACCGACAACCCCTTGTCCACCGCCTTGGTCATGTCATACAGCGTCAGGCACGCCACGCTCACCGCCGTCAGCGCCTCCATCTCGATCCCCGTCTTCGCCACGATCCCCGCCGCCGCCGTCACCGTCACCGTGTCGGGCGCCGTGCGGGCAAAGTCCACCGTCACGAAGTCCACCGGCAGCGGGTGACACAGCGGGATCAGCTCCCCGCACTTCTTCGCCGCCATGATCCCCGCCACCCGCGCCACCGCCAACGCCTCGCCCTTGGCAAGGTCCCCCGCCATCACCCGGTCCAGCGTGGCCGGCGCCGCCACAAACCGCCCCTGGGCCACCGCCCGGCGCCGCATCGGCGGCTTGCCCCCCACGTCCACCATCTGGGCGTGGCCACGGTTATTCACGTGCGAAAGTTTTTGCGAATCAGCGTCCATGCCCGCAGCATAGAACCAGCCCGTTTCATTTGCCGCTCACGACGTTCTGGGCCTGCCCCGCCAAGAACCCCGCCACGTTGGCCACCACCACACCCATCAGCCGGCGCCGCGCCGCCTGCGTGCCCCAGGCGATGTGCGGCGTCACCACCGCCCGCGGGTGGCCGGTCAACGGGTGATCCGCCGCCGGCGGCTCGGCACTCAGCACGTCCAACCCCGCCCCCGCCAGCCGTCCGGTGCTCAACGCGGCGGCCAACGCGGCCTCGTCGATCAGCGGCCCCCGCGCCGTGTTGATCAAGAACGCGTGGTCCGGCATCAAAGCCAACGCCGCGGCGTTGATGAACCCGCGGGTTGCGTCGGTCAGCGGGCAGTGCAGCGACACCACGTCGCTTTCGCGCAACAGAGTGTCCTTGTCCACAAAACGCACCGACAGATCCGTCGCCCGCTCGGTACGGGTGTGGGCGATCACGTGCATGCCCAGCGCCACCCCCACCCGCGCCACCGCCTGGCCGATGTCGCCAAAGCCCACCACCCCCAGCGTGCGGCCGTCCAGCTCGTGCAGCGGCCCGGTGCGGAAGGTGAAGTCCGGGCTGCGAGCCCAGGCCCCGTCCGCCACCGCCCGGGCGTGCTCGGCCGTGCGGTGGGTCAGCTCCAGCAGCAGGGCCAGCACGTGCTGCGCCACCGACGCCGTGCTGTACCCCGGCACGTTGCTCACCACCACGCCCTGCGTCGCCGCGGCTTCCAGGTCCACCGCGTCGGTCCCCGTCGACAGCGTGCTGATGAACTTCAGCCCCGGCAGACGCCGCAGCACCGCGGCCGGCAAGACCGTCTTGTTGGTCACCAGCACCCGCGCGTCCATGGCCCGCTCGATCAACCGCTCGGGCGGCGTGCGGTCGAACACCGTCAGCGCGCCGAGCTCCCGCAAGCCCTCCCAGCCCGGCTCACCGCTCCCGGCCGTGCCGTCGGCCGCGGCGGCGGTGGTGGTGTAGCCGTCCAGGACGACGATGTTCGGGCTGGAACCGTTGCCGATGTTGCTCATACCCTTCAATCTATCGCAAACGCGCATCGAATCGACACCGCCCGGTTTCCTGAACCTGCACCGACGCAAACCGCGCGTGCCGTGGATTCAGCAGGTAGTTGAACTCCGTCGGCACCACCGCGCTGGGCACCCGCAGCAGCGCCGTCTTGCCCGCGGCCGCCCAGCGGTCGCCGACGCATTGCGACGCGGCGCCCGCCGGTTCCGCGTCCCACCCCGGCCCGAACGCCTCGGGCCCGGGCTTGGTCACCCAGCGCCGATCGAACGCCAGCGTCAGCACCCGGTAGCTCGCCATCAGCGCCTCGCGGTCCAGGTGAACCAGCATCTCCAGCTGCGCCAGCGCCACCGACGACGCCGCGTACACCACCGGCACGCCCGCGCTGTTCCACCGCCCGCCGAACAACCGTGCCCCCTCGCCCGACATCGCCCCGTCCACGTGTTTCGCCTTCACGATCCGGTACGCCCGACCGTTCATCGTCCCCACCTCAAGAAAACACCCCGTGCTCCAGCCGACCGATCAGCGCCTCGACCTCCCGCGCCCCCACCCCCGTCGACGCAAACGCCAGCGGGCACTCGCCGCCCAACGCTCGCGCCGGCGTCTCCAGCCAACGCCGCGCCGCGGCCGGCTCGCCCTCAAACAGCGCGACCACCCGATCAAAAATCCGCGCCGCCCGCAGCACCCCGTCCGACTGACTCGGGGTCAGCCGCGCCCCCTTCGCCCGCCGCCGCAGCGTCCGCTCGGGCACCCCGGTCAGCGTCGCCACCTGCGCCTGTGTCAGCCCCGTGTGCTCCACCAGCCGCAGCGCCGCCGCCCCGTCAAAGCCGTCACGCACCGCCTGAACCAGCTCCACCGCGTTGGTCGCGGTCAGCCCCAACGCCGCCGCAAACAGCCCCCGGGCCGCTTGCGCGTCGGCCACCCCGGGAATCTCAACATTCGCAAAGCCTGCGCTCATGGCCTGATGATATCGGCCATTTGGCTTAGACGCAAGAGTCGTTCCAGAGAAAGGGGACAACACCCTTTCCTCGGAGCAGGAAAGGGATTCGTCCCCTGAACGTTGCGACGCGGTTGGCTCGGGCGCGGCCACCGCGAAGAAGTACCTTGACAGAAAGACCCGCCCATACAATACTATGTATTGCATACCTTGTGATACGCACCCACGGAGCCCGCCTCATGAAACTCGAACGCGAAATGATGCGCGGCGCCGGCCCCACCGCCGTGCTGCAACTGCTCTCCACCGGCGAGTTCTACGGCTACGAGCTGGTCGAAGCCCTCAAACGCCAGAGCGAAGGCGTGCTCGCCATCGGCCAGAGCACCCTCTACCCCATGCTCTACAACCTCGAAGCCAAAAAGCTCGTCACCTCGCGCCAAGCCGACGGCCCCAACGGCCGCCCGCGCCGCTACTACCGCCTCACCGCCAAGGGCAAGAAGAAGCTCGCGAGCGACCGCAAGCAGTGGACCGCGTTGTCCGAGGCCATGACCTCCCTCGGCGTCACGTTCGCCCCCCGCCCCCAGTGCCTCCAAGGCCTTGCGTAGGGTGGGTCAAGGGCCGCCGGACCCACCGTGCCGCGGCTCAAACCCACTTGTGGCCCCACGCCGAAGGCCCCGCGGCATCGGTCAACGGTGGGTCCGCCGAGCCTTGACCCACCCTACGAAACCGCGTTGTTTCGCCGAGTCATTTCCAAAGGCAAGCCCGATGACCACGTCCGCCACCGAACCCGGCATCCTTCACCGCCTCCGCCACACGCCGGTGCGCGACATGCTGCGCCTCCGGTTCACCGGCCGCCTGGACCTGGACCACAAACTCGCCGCCGCCAACCTTTCCTCCGAGGCCGCCTCGCTCATCCGGACCACCGTAAAGAAGACCCGCCTCTCGCGTCTGGAAAAAACAACCGTCGCCGACGAACTCATCGCGCACTTCCGCGACGCCGCCACCGCCACACCCCCGGCCCCCGACTCCGTCGCCGACTTCGGCGACCCCGCCGCGGCCGCCAAACTCATCCGCCGCGCCAAGAAGCGTCAGCGTCCCTTCTACCGCACCCGGCAGGCCGTAAAAGTTACCGTCGCCGCTACGGCACTGCTCTATGCCGCCCTCGCAGTCCGCGTCTTCTGGGGATCGCCCGAGATCAAAATCGACTACCTCGCGCTCATCAACGCGCCCGCCCGGGAGGGTCGGCCGGATGAGCGGGCTTGGCCGATCTACCGCGACGCGTGGGCCGCCGCCGATTTGGTGAACCTCGACCTCGGCCCGCTGTATCGAAATGGCACACTCGGTGGGCCGTTCGCCCGGACACTCCGGTGATCAGGCTCCGCTCGATCCGCTACCGAACCGGAGCACCTCGCGGACGGCACACGGAGTGTGCCTGCTACTTTTTCACCCGTCCTGATCCGTCTCCCCCGTCACCACGATCGCCACCGCGCGTTCCCGGTCCGCCGGGCCGTGCTCCAGCAGGTAGATGCCCATACCGTCGTCCAGTGTCACCGCCCGGTTGATAATCGGCAGCGTGAGCGACGCCCCCGGCGCCGCCGCCGGCACCCGCGACGCCAACGCCGACTTGTCCGCCAGCACCACCACCGACGCCCCGCCGCCGGCCGCCGCCACGGTCACCAGCCCCTCGGGCACGTCGGCGCGGGCCACCCGCTCGGTCACGGCGGCCGTGATGTCCGTGGGTTCGGACGGAGCAAGATCGAAACGCCGAATAAAGGTGGTGGTGGACATGCCCCGATTTTAAGCGGGCGACGCCAGGCACTGCCGCGTGAGAAAGCCGTGAGCCCCGCCGCCCGGGCCGCCGGTAAACTGCCCGCATGGACTCCACCCCTCGCCCCCGCCTGTCCAACCACGGGCTTGCCGCCCTGCCCGTCAAGCCTCAACCGTCCCGCCGCGGCGCCCGCGCCCCCGTCCGATTTTCACTTTTCATTTTTCACTTTTCGCTTTTGCTCGCCTTGGTGAGCACCGGCTGCGTGCAGCGCCGCATCTCCATCACCAGCACGCCGCCGGGCGCGCTGGTCCACCTCAACGACCAGGAGGTCGGCCGCACCCCGCTCGAGGTGCCCTTCACCTTCTACGGCACCTACGACGTGCGACTGGAAGCCGACGACCGGCCGCCGCTATGGACCACCGCACAAGCCAAGCAGCCCTGGTGGGAGTATCCCGGCCCCGACCTGATCGCCGAGCTGATCCCCCACGCCACCTCGCGCGTGGCGTGGGACTTTGACATCCCCCCCGCCGACCCCAGCGCCGAAGACGTGCCCGCCTTGCTGCGCCGGGCCGAAGCCATGCGCGACGAGACGCGGGCGGCGGAGTAGGGTTCACCAGTTGAGACACGCCATCGCTTGCGTCTGATTTTCACTTTTCGCTTTTCACTTTCGAGCGCAGCGCGTTGCCCCACCAGCCCCTCCAGTTCGGCCACCCCGACGACGACACCAGCGCCTCGGTGCCCGTCCCCCCGCTCGACCCGTCGATCAAGCCGCTGAACATCGACCTGAAGCGTGACACCGCCCTGACCATCACCTGGTCCGACGGCCGGGTCAGCGTCTACCCCATCGCCCTGCTGCGGCGCCACTCGCCCTCGGCCGACGCCAAGCAGCTGCGCGAGCAGATCGCGGCCAACCCGCTGACCGTGCTGCCGGCCAACGCCGTGTCCGACACCCCGCTCACCGCCGAAACCGCCGAGCTGGTCGGGAACTACGCGCTGCGCGTCCGCTTCTCTGACGGGCACGACACCGGCCTGTATACGTGGGCGCTGCTGCGCGACCTGGATCCGGCAAAGCCGATCGCGTGAAGCATCTGGCCAGCCACGGCCCGCCTCACGCGTTCTCTGGACTTCAATATCCCGGCTCTGTATCCCGCTTCCTGCAGTTCCATGCCGTCTCCACCTGTTCCTGCCCCCGATGGCCCTGCCGCATTTCTGACCGCCGCCCTGGCGGCCGTGCATCGCAAGTTTCACCGCCGGCGCCACCTGGGTGTCCGACCTGCCCACCGCCCGCAGCCACACCCCCGCCGCCGGACGCGGCCCACGGAGGTGCGGCTCGCTCACGTCGATCTCAAAACTCACGCTCCGCTCACAAAACCAACACGGTTCGCTTGCGCACGGGGCGTACTTTCCTCGCCTCACCGCGGTTCATCCGGCCCGTCGGCCGGGCGAACCACGCCTTTCACACCCCTCCCTCCCTGAGAGCCTGATGATGAACCGCCCCACCCCACGCCGCCGGTCGACCGGCCTGCTGCTCGCCGCTGCCCTGGCCACCCCCGTGGCCCACGCCGACACCGACCTCGACACCCTCCGCGCCCAGATGCAGGCCATGCAGGCCGAACTCGACGCGCTGAAACAGACCGAGCTGGACGCCGCCCGCGCCGAGGCCATGGACGACGCCGAGCGCCGCGTCGTTTTCCAGGACGCCCCGCTGACCTCGGGCCACAACGGAAAAAACTTCGTCATCACCGATCCCGCCGGCGACTTCACCATGGCGATCTACGGCCAGCTGCAGACCCGCTACGTGTTCAACACCGCCGACGGCGACGACAACGACGCCAGCGGATTCGAGCTGCGGCGTACCAAGATCGGCGTGAAGGGCAGCCTCGACCGCGGGGAAAAGTTTGGCTACAAGGCCGTGCTCGCGATCGGTAACTCCGACGGCGTGGCCGACATCGAAGACGTCGAGATCAGCTACAAGCTGACCGACGAGCTCAAGGGCACCCTCGGCCAGAAAAAGCTGCCCTTCGCCCGCCAGGAACTCATCAGCAGCACCAAGCAGCTGGGCGCCGAGCGCAGCGTGGCCACCGAGTACTTCACCCTGGACCGCTCGCAGGGCCTCTGGCTGGACTACAAGGCCGACGACCAGCTGGGTCTCGCCTTCGCGCTGACCGACGGCGCCGACAACGGCTTCCCCGGCGGCGGCAGCGACCTGTCCTTCGACTCGGCCGGCAACGACGACGCAGACCTGGCCCTGACCGCCCGCGCCGACTACGCGGTGATCGGCAAGGGCAAGGCCAGCACCGACGCCGTGGCCTGGCGGGGCGACGAGGACGTGCTGCTGGTCGGCGCCGCGGGCCACCTCAACTTCGCCCAAGAGGTCGACAACTACTACGCCTTCACCGCCGACGTGCTCTACAAGAGCGAGGGCGTCAGCGGCCTGGCCGCCGTTTACGGACTGCTGACCGACGATGCCGACGACTCGTTTGACTACGGCGTCACGCTCGAGGGCGGCTACAACCTCGACGACAAGTGGCAGCCCTTCGCCCGCTTCGACTACGCGGACATCGATGGCGCCGACGACGAGATGATCGCCGTGGGCGCCGGGGTCAACTACTTCGTGGACAAGCACAGCGCCAAGTTCACCTTCGACGGGACCTTCGTCGCCGACCGCCCCACCAGCGGCCGCACCCCCAACACCCCCGGCGGCGGCATCGGCCTGGTCGGCGGGGCCTCGGACCAGCTGGTGGTCCGGGCCCAGTTCCAGCTGCTGTTCTAGCTCGCGCCCCCGTTTGCTCCTTACCCCGGAGGGCCCGCGGACACGCTTCGCGGGCCCTCTTTTTTTCGGCCGGCACCACGCCTGAACCACAAGCAACCCGGCCCCCGCGGTCAGAAGAATCAGCGTTTTGTTGGTTTTTCGTGAGCGTTGCGAGCAACGTGTGGGAGGCTGCTAAGGTTCGACGAGACGGCCCGCACCGACACCCCGCCCCCGCCCCCGCCCCACGGATTGATCCGAATGTCCGACACCACCCTGCTGCTGGTCGAAGACGAGCCCGACCTGCTCGACCTGCTCAGCTTCAACCTGGAGCGTGCCGGCTACCGCGTCGAGACCGCTCTTACCGGCGAAGACGGACTAGAGAAAGCCCGCCGCCTGCACCCCGACCTGGTCCTGCTCGACCTCAACCTCCCGGGCATTGACGGCCTGGAGGTCTGCCGCAGCCTGCGCCGGGCGCCGGAGCTGCGCGACACGCCGGTCATCATGCTCACCGCCCGCGGCGAAGAGCAGGACATCGTCCGCGGGCTGGAGCTCGGGGCCGACGACTACATCGCCAAACCCTTCAGCACGCCGGTGGTGCTGGCCCGGATCAAGGCCGTGCTGCGGCGGGCGGCCGACGACGACCCGTCGCAGCGCGTGGTCGAGGCCGGCGGCGTGAGGCTGGACGCCGACCGCCACCAGGTGCTGGCCGAAGGCGTCGAAATCACTCTCACCGCGACCGAGTTCAAGCTGCTGACTCTGCTGGTGGGCCGGCCCGGACGCGTCTTCACCCGGCAGCAGATCATCGATACCCTGCACGAAGGCTTCGCCGCGGTCACCGACCGCAGCGTCGACGTCCAGGTCGTGGCGCTGCGGCGCAAGCTGGGCCCCTCGGGCACCCGCATCGAGACCGTCCGCGGCGTGGGCTACCGCTTCCGCGCGTAGCCCACGCCGCTTCCCGCCGCCCTGTTCCGGTAAACGACCGGCGTGACCTACACCACCCTTCAGATCGTCGTGTTCGTCCTGCTGGCCGCGGGCCTGGTCCGCGCCGGGCTTATCCACCGGGCCGACCGGCGGCGGCTGGCCGACGCCCGGAGCGGACGCGACCGCCAGACCGACCGCGCCGAGGTGCTCGACCGGCGAAACGCCGAGCTCGAAGCCACCCTGCGGTCCATGGCCGAGGGCGTGGTCGTGGTCGACCCCGAAGGCCGGACCCGAGAACTCAACCCCGCCGCCGCCGAACTGCTGCGGCTGGACCCGGGCCGGGCCGCGGGCGTGGCCTTCGCGCAGACCGTCCGCAACGCGGCGCTGCAACGCGTGCTCGACAGCGCGCTGGGCCTGCTGGACCGCGACGACGCGGACCACGGGTTAACCGCCGAGATAATTCTGCGCCCCGGCGACGCCTCCCCCGACGCCGAACGCCACCTGCGCGTCCAGGCCGCCGCCGTCACCGACGCCCGCGGCGCCCGCCGCGGGGCCGTGCTCGTGCTGCACGACCTGACCCGGCTGCGCCGCCTCGAGTCGGTCCGCCAGGATTTCGTCGCGAACGTCTCGCACGAGCTGCGGACCCCGGTGAGCGCCGTCAAGGCCGCGGTCGAAGCGCTGCGCAGCGAACCCCCGCCGGATGCCGACCAGTGCGAACGCTTCACGGGCATCATCGCCCGGCAGGCCGACCGCCTCGAAGCCATTCTCACCGACCTGCTGACACTCACCCAGCTCGACGCGTCGGACACACCCACGCCCCCCCACACGCACCCGCACGCACCGATGCACCCCGCCCCTGTCGGCGCCAGCGTGGCCGCCGCCGTCGAGTCCTGCACGGCCAACGCCCGGGGCCGCGACATCGCCCTGGAGATCGACGTCGCCGAGGGGCTGCACGCCCGCGTGATGCCCGCGCGGCTGGAACAGGCCCTGGTCAACCTCATCGACAACGCCGTGAAGTACAGCCCCGAGGGCACGCGGGTCACGCTCACCGCGCGGGAGACCGGGGGCGGCGGCGAGCGGGCCGATGATCGGGCCGATGACCGGGCCGATGACCGGGCCGACGAGATCGAGATCGCCGTCCGTGATCAGGGGCGCGGTATTGAGGCCCACCACCTGCCGCGGCTGTTCGAACGCTTTTACCGCACCGACCGCGCCCGCAGCCGCCAGCTCGGCGGCACCGGCCTGGGCCTCTCCATTGTGAAACACATGGCCGAGCAGGCTGGCGGCCGGGTCAGCGTCGAGAGCACGCCCGGCCGCGGCAGCACCTTCGCCCTGCATCTGCCCGCCGCCGCTCCGCCCGAAGCCTGAGCAAACGTGCTGCGGCGACCCCGACGCGACGAACACGCAGATAACGCATACCTTTTAAGAGACCGGCTCCCCACCCGAAAGCAACCATGCCACGATTCCTCCAGAAGAAGATCATGCTGCTCAAGAAGCGCGTGCTGAACATCGGCACGCTCTGCGAAGAGCAGCTGCGCGACGCCATCAAGTGCGTCGCCACCCGCGACGTCGAGCTGGCCGAGCGTGTCATCGCCGGTGATGCCGAGATCGATCTCATGGAGATCGACCTCGAAGAAGAGTGCCTCAACTGCCTGGCCCTGCACCAGCCCGTGGCGTTTGACCTGCGCTACGTGGTGGCGGTGCTGAAAATGAACAACGACCTGGAGCGGATCGGCGACCTGGCGAAGTCCATCGCCGGTCAGGCCTGCGGGCTGGCCGGCGAGGGCGAGGTGGCCGAGACGCCCTTCGACCTGCGCGCCATGGGCCTGCGGGTCGAGCGCATGCTGCGCTACGCGCTCGACTCGGTGGTCAACATCGACGTCGAGCAGGCCCGCGAGGTGCGGGTGCTCGACGACGAGGTGGACATCATGCACGCGGGCACCTACAGCCGCGCCGCCGAGCTGATGCGTGAACACCCCCACCAGATCGAGCAGATGGTGCACTACGTCAACATCTCGCGGCAGCTCGAACGCATCGCCGACCACGCCTGCAACATCGCCAAAGACGTGCTGTACATCACCGAGGGCGAGATCCCCCGGCACCGGCGGCTGCAGCAGAAGCGGGCGGAGGAGGAGGCCGGGCGCTCGGGCGACGGCGGAAACTGACTCAGCCGCTCGCGCGTAGGCGGGGTCGCACACAGCGCTGGCGAGGTGTGAGGTTTCAGGTGTCAGGTCCCAGGAAGACGCAAGCGGTGGGCTCCGGTGCATTGGGGTTGTGCAAGGTGGATCATGCCCCGCGAGTAGAAGAAACGTTGACCGCGAGCGCTGCGTGAGTCTTCCTAACACCTAAGACCTAACCCCTAACACCTCGCCGGCACACTGTTAGACTCACCCGTCCCCTCCCGCCCGCCGCCCCGTGTCACCGAGTCAAGCCCATGGCCGAAATGCAACCCCTGGACGTCGCCTTCGAGAGCCTCACCTTCGTCACCGAGATGCAGGGCGCCGCCGACGAGACGCCCGCCCCGACCGACAAGCAGATCGCCGAGGTCGAGGCCGCGCTCGGCCGATCGCTGCCGCCCAGCTACGTCGCCTTCATGCAGCGGGCCGGCAAGGTGCTGCTTCGGGATTGGGACCTGTACTGGGTCGGCGGCCCGGCGATGGAGCGGCGGAACCTGCTCCTCGCCAACGAGATCGAGCGTGAGCACGACCAGAGCCCGCTGCCCCGTTTCCTGATCGCCTTCTGCGACGACGGCAGCGGCGACCAGTACTGCTTCGACACCCGACTTCACCGCCACGCCACCGGCGACGCCGGCCTCGACGCCGACCACGACACGGTCAACACCGACCCCGATGCGTACCCCGTCGTGCTGTGGGACCGCGACGAGGGCCAGCAGCAGATTTCGGACGGGCTGTACGTCGTGGCTGGCAGCTTCCTGGAATGGCTCAAGGCGCAGATCCACGAATCCACCTGAGTCGCGAACGCGGCTCGGCGCCGGGCCCGCATCCGCCGAGCCGCAGGCCGCCCGGCTTCTCGACCGCGCCGGCCTGCGGTCAATCACCCCGGTACGCTTTGGTCATGGCCATCCTCAACGCCGCCCACCCGACCCGCGTCCACCGGCAGATCGACTCTCCCTGCGGGCCGCTGCGTCTTCTCGCCACCGAAACCGGACTGTTACGCGTCGATTTCGTCGGCGGCAAGAACTGCCCCGAACTGTCAAACACGGTCGCCGATTCCGGCAACGGGTCGCACCGCGTGCTCGACGCGGCCGCGACACAGATCGCCGGCTTCTTCGCCGGCCAACGCCACACGTTCGATCTGCCGCTGGAACCCGTCGGCACGGCGTTTCAGAAGCGTGTGTGGCTCGCGCTTTGCGCGATCCCCTACGGCGAGACCCGCAGCTACGCCGACCTGGCCCGCGCTATCCGCAACCCCGCCGCCTGCCGCGCCGTTGGCGCGGCCAACGGACGCAACCCCCTCTCGATCGTCGTCCCCTGCCACCGCGTCATCGGCGCCTCCGGATCGCTCACCGGCTTCGGCGGCGGCCTTCACGCGAAGCGCGTGCTGCTGGAACTCGAAGCGGCCGAACGACAAGCCCGCCGCCCAGCCTGATTCGCGGCCTGCGCGGGCGCAGCCCGCCGCGGTCGCGAAGATCCGGTCGGGCCCCGGCTCTGCGGGGCCTGACCAAGGCGCCGAGCCGCGTCCGCGGAGCGGGTCAGACGGCGTCGGACGGCCACACCGCGTCGTCCCCGGCCGCAGCCTCTGCCGGAGGCGGCGTCGAAGCGAGGGTCTCGGCATCCAGAAACTGCGTCAGGTCGATCTCCTCATCGCAGCGCACCCCGATCTCGTGGGTGGAATTAGAGAGAAAGCGGCACCAGGTCACCTCGCCCGCCACCGCGATGCCCTGCCCCGAGGTTGTCCGCAACGCCACATAGCAGCGGGTACCGCAGTGCACGAAGGCGTTATGAAAAAAGCCCACGCCGCCGGCGGACACGTTGCGCATCCGCACCTTGTGGGACGTGGAGCGGTAGTCGGGCAGCACGAGCTTCAAGCCGCCGTAGGCGTCTATCGGGAAACGCTGAGCCGCACCGTCTCGACGCTCCTGCGGCAGCCGGTCGGCCGGCTTCTTCTGCGCCTCGAGCACCGAGATCATGGTGGCCCACTCGGTTTCCGAGAGGCCCAGCGATCGTAGCTTGGCGTTGCTCATCTCGGTCCTCGTGCCAGCGGGAGCTTGCGGGCACCCGTCAATCCGCCGTCGACAACCGCCCTGCCCGGCAGCGGGGGTATCGGCCGATCGCCGCGGCGGGTTCAGCGCCCCGGCCCCGCCTCCGCTGGTCCGGTAGTCTCGCCGCGTGACCATCCACGCCGAAGACACCCCCAACCCACACGCGCTGAAGTTCAACGTCGCCCTGGCCGCGCCCGGCACCCCGCCGCGCAGTTATCGGGACGCCGCCGCCGCCCGAGCAGCGGGCGACGCGCTGGCGACGTCGCTGTTCAACGCCGGCCCCGTCACCGGCGTGCTGATCCTGCCGGGCTTTGTCACCGTGAGCAAGACGCCCGCCGCCCGCTGGTCCCGGCTGCGACCGCGGATCGAGGCGGTGCTGCGCAATCCGCCGTCGGCGACTTGAGCGCGGTCACCGTGAGAGGTCGGCTTAGTCTGAGACAGGGGTGAGCAGGCGTGAGGCGTGAGGTCTCAGGCGTGAGGCGTGAGGCGTGAGGAAGAACGCTGACGCGGTGGCGTTGCGTTTCCTGAAAAACTAAAATCCGCTTGCGTCTTTTACCTAACCCCTGGGACCTGACGCCTGACACCTCGCCGGCAGCGCTCTCGCACGCGACGCCCCACACGACCGCGCATCACGCGCGACCGCGGCGCTCGTCGTCCACAAGCACGTCCCGCACCGCCGAGACCACCGCGAAGCGTGCCTCGCGCTGCGCCTCGGCGTTGTCGCCGGCTTTGCTCACCCGCTTGAATCCCGCCGCCAGCGCCTTGCGCTGAGCGTCATCCAGCGGGTTCATGGCGCCCGCGTCCGCGGTGTCCAGCACCAGCGCCCCGCGTTGGGCGTGGGTGCGGCCGGCCACCTCGGCGTGGTGGTGCCGGGCCCGGCCCAGCAGCACGTAGGGGAAGTTGGGGTTTTTCGTCGGCCCGCACTTCAGCAGCTTGCCGCCCAGCGGCTGGTGCATCAGCTTCACGTCCGCCAGCTTGTCGGCCCCCAGCCAGCCCATCGCCCCGCCCACCACCGCGCCGATGGCCACGCCCATGAAGAGGCTCGCGCCGTGGGCGGCGATATCGACCGCGCCGCCCGCCACCGCGCCGCCGCCGGCGCCGGCCCAGATCAGGTCGCGTTTGCGCAAGCCGAAGGCCAGCCAGGCCTCCTGAGAGAACAGGTCGCCCACGCCCGCGGCGTCGTGTCCGTCGTGCTCCGCGTCCGGCTCCACGCGCTGCACCGCGTGCAGCGCGTAGGCGGCCTCCACCGCCTCGCGGCAGCGGCGCTCTTTGCGCCGCAGACCGCCCTTGTAAGCGTCCAGCAGCCGCGCCCGGTGCGGCTGGGCGTCGTCGTCCCGGCCCAGTTTTTTGGTTTCCGCGTAGGTCAGCGCATCGACGATCAGCCCGCCGATCGCGTCTGCCGCGTCGTCGCGCCGCCGCGCGCGGTCGTCCTCCAGCACGCCCACCGCGGTGTCCAGCGGCGCCCGCCACGCCTCGTCCATCTGGCCGAAGGCCCGCAGCAGCTCCAGCCGCTTGCTGAACTCGGCCGTCAGCGCGTTGAACACCCGCACCACGCGGAAGTACTGCCCCAGCGCCGCCCGCCACGCCTCGGTGTGGTCCGCCGCGCCGATGGGGTTGATCAGGGCCAGGCTCGGCCGGCCGGTCCAACGCAGGATCTCCATCTCGGCCTCGTACTCCGGGCCGTAGGGCACGCTGCCGTCGACCACGTACAGGATGCCCGCGGCGCCGTCGCCCACCAGCGGCCGCAGCAGCTCGACCTCGTCGGGGAAGCGTTCGGCGTGACCGGGCGCGCCCACGAAGGCGGCCACCGCCGCGGGCCGCTCGTCCGCCGAGTCGGCGTTCTCTTTCAGCCAGCCCAGCACCGCCCGCGCCCGCTGGAAGCCCGGCGTGTCGACGAGCTCGTAAAGCGTGCGCCCATCCACGGTCATCGGGAACGCCCGCGACGTGGTCGTGGTGCCCGGCACCGGCGACACCTTCACCGCGTCGTCGGCCGCCAGCGTGGCCACGATGCTGCTCTTGCCCTTGTTGGGGTGGCCGACCACGGCAAACCGCGGGGTCGGTGCGTCAAAGTCATCCATCGCATACCCCCAAACGACACGCCCCAAAAAGCGCCCCGAAAAGGGGACAACACCCTTTTTCAGCGCGTTGGGTCACGCGCCAGACGGGGACAGGTACCTTTTTCGCAAAGCCGAAAAAGGCACCTGTCCCCTGAAGCCCACGCCGCGTGAAGTTCGTGCTCATCATTCAGCCTCCCCCACCAGCCGCAGCCACGGGTCGCCCACCCGGGTCAGCCGGTCGCGCCACACCACGCGGTCGCCGTCGCCCGCGGGGCTCACCTCGATCGGCGCCCCCTCGGCCACACCGCCGCGCAGCTCCCGCAGAAAATCAATCAGCTCGCCCAGTGGCGGCTCCCACGCCTTGACCCGCACCACCACCGCCGCGCCCGGGCCTGCAGCCACCGACCGCGCCTGCGCCTGCCGCAGCGCCGCGCGGTCGTCGGCCAGCGTCGCGCCGCCGCCCGCGTCCAGCACCGAGGTGTCGTCGGCGCCCGCGGGCAGCGGCGCCGCCGCCCAGCGCACCACACACGCCACCCGGTCGGTGGGCGGCGCGATCTCGACCGGCTCCGCCGGGCCCGTCGGCGCCCCCGCGTTCCCCGCCTCGTGCCCCGCCGCCCGCGTCGCCACCCGCGGCCGCGTCATCCGCCGCAGCACCGCGTCGCCGCCGGGCAGCAGCCCCAGCGCCCGCCCCGCAGCCGCCCGCAGCCGCGCCCGCGACACCGCCCACGTCACCACCCGCGGCAGCAGGCCGTACGTCACCATGCACATCAGCACGAACGGCCACCACTTCGTGAACACCCCCGCCGCCCCCGCGTCGCCGCCGAACGACTCGGCCCGGAAGGTGCGCGTTGCCGCGATCGTCCCGTCGTCGGGCACCGCCCCTTCCCACGCCCAGGCCCAGGGCAGGCTCAGCGTGTCGGTCAGCCGTTTCATCGCGCGCTCATCCGCGTCCAGGGTGGTGCTCCAGCCGAAGGCCAGGTCGCTGCCCACGATCAGCTGCACCGCGCCCGCGATCGCACCAATATTGAAAGCCAGCGCAAACGCCTGCGACCAGGCCAGCAGCTGCCACTTCTGCACCCGCCCGTACAGCACGCCGTGCGCGTCGCCGCGCCCGGTCATCCGCTCCAGCGCGTCGCGCACTTCTGACGCAAAAAAGTCGGCCGGCAGCAAGCGGGTCAGCCCGGCCACCCAGCGGCCCGGCCCCAGCCGACGCAGGGCCTCGGGCAGACCGCCGCCCGCTTGCCCCCGGGCCCCCCGCCGCCCCGGCCACGCCGCCACGACAAACAGCACCAGCGTCAACGCCTGCAGCACCACGAACACGACCAGCACGTGCACCACGTTCACCGGATGCGACCCGTCGTAGTACAGCACCGCCCGCGCCACCCCGTAGCCCAGCAGCAGCCCCAGCAGCACCGCCCCCAGCCCCACGGTGGTCAGGGCCGCCCCGCCACTCCGCGACGCCCCGGGCAACGCGTCCAGCCACCGCAGCAGCCACCGGGCCCGCGCCGCAGGGTCCGCGGCCGCGTCTGCCTCCGCCCCCAGCTGCAGCCCCACCGCCCGATCCCGCTCGGCCAGGGCCGCAAGCTCGGCCGCCTCGTCGCGGTGCAGCTGCACCGCGACGTCCACCAGCGTTCCGGGATGCACGGAGGGTCGGGCCATCGACCCGGCATCATCGACCACCTGCCCACCGCACGCAATCGCCGGCCGCCGGGGGCCCCGCCCCACCCGCTAAAATGGCCACGCGGAACTCCCGCCCCCCGCCCGCGTCTATTTCACCCGGGCCACCCCCCGCCCCTGCTCAGCCGCTCTCCTTCCCTGCCCGCCCGATGACCACCCGCGTCACCTGCCCCGGCTGCAAAAGCACCTTCAACGTCGCCGACCACCTCGCGGGTCGTCGCGGCGGCTGTCCCAAGTGCGAACGCATGCTCACCATCCCCGAAGCCTCGTCCGACCCCACGGGACCGGACGACGGATTCGAGCTGCTCGACGAGGGCTACGAGCTGGACGACCCCGGAGCCCCCGACGACGCCATCGGCGACGCCATCGTCGGCCAGGCCCGGGCCGGTTCCAGCTCGGCGTCCTCGTCCGACGGGCGGACCTCGACCGACTTCTCCACAGGTCGAACCGACGCCACCGATCCAAGAGCCCCGCGCCGGCTCGCGTCCGCCTACGACCCCGACGAAGACGCCGCCAAGCCGCGCTGGAAACGCCCGCTCTTCAACGTCAACGGCACCGACATCACCCCCGTCGGCGTGCTGCTCGTGCTGCTGCCGCTCATCGGCCTCATCGCCTGGTGGCAGCTGGGCCCCGGGCCCGCGGTCAAGGTGCTCGCCTCCCAACCGGTCCACGTCGTCACCGCGCTCAACACCGGCGCCATCCAGCAGCCCTATTCGATCGGCACCGGTACCGGCAACCGCGCGCTCGGAATGAAGGGCGCCCCCGCCGGCAGCGGCGCCGCGCCCGTCGGCACCCACGTCTACTCCGTGGGCAAGCGCGACCAGCTCTTCGTCACCAAGCCCGACCCCGACGGCGACCACGTGCTCTTGAAGGTCAGCCTCAAGCAGGCCGTCATCAACGCCCACGGCAGCACCAAGGGCTACGACAGCACCCTGAAACCCGACGAGTTCGAACTCCGCAAACGCGGCACCGCCCCCGGCAGCGGCACCCCCGCCCGCCTCGTCCGCAACGACTTCACCCAGCCGGTCCGCATCGACCTGGGCGGCGCCAACACCTCCAGTCCCGACGCCGCCCGCCCCCCCCACAAACCCGACGACGAGCTCGTCGAAAAAAACCGCGGCGCCGTCACCGCCACCTACGACTACGCCTTGGGCGCCACCCGCGGCCAGCTTGTCGTCAACGCCCGTCACGCCTGGAATGACTCGCCCGGCAGCACCGGGCTCTTCGCCAACGGCACCCTCACCACCACCCATCCGGACGGCGGCCCCACCGTCACCGCCGACTATCGCGGCGGCGAGGTCGAAGTCTCCTGGGACCCCGACAGCGAGGGCCACTGGGCCACCGAACGCTGGACCTTCAACAGCCACCTGTCCCCCTTCGCCCGCCACGATATCGGCCTGGTCTTCGAACGCCCGCCCGACGCGGGCAAGTACATCCTCTCCTACGCCGGCAAGGACCTCACCACCGTCAAGCTGGCCCGCATGAAGCAGCCCAGCGCCCCGGTGCCCAGCCCCATCGCCAGCAACCGGCCGAACGGGCCGCAGCCCCAGAGCAAGAACGCCAGCGGCGTCGGCGCCTACTTCGACGTCGTCCGCGACGCCAAGGGCCGCGCCCAGGGTCTGGTCAGCGCCAACAGCATGCGGCAGATCGGTATCGCCCTGCAGATCTACCGCGACCAGAACCGAAACCGCTTCCCCGACAGCCTCGTCGACCTGCTCGAGGTCATGCCCGGCCTCGAAGCCTCGATGGCCAACCCCCGCACCGGCGACAACCCCGGCTTCATCTACGAGAAGCCCGACCCGGGCCAGCCCGACGCCCGCACCCCCGTGCTGTGGGAAAGCTACCAGGGGCAGAAGGATCTGGGCGGGGCGATTCTTTACGGCGACGGCAGTATCCGGTAGGGCGGGAGCAACGAAGATGTGTTCACGGGGGGTCGGATCTCAAACAATCAATCAATAATGCTCGAATTGCCTTCACCCCCGATGCCGGACCCCGAAATGATTCGGAACCCCGGTCAGCTTCGACGGGGTCATTCCGCAGCAGCAAGCCCCCGCCGCCCGCGACGAAGCCCTGTCTGCGGCTTGGATGGCCGATCGACGTGAGCCGTGCATACGACCCAAGGCGGGGCTTGGTGGCGGTTTGACCTCGGGCCGTGGGGCGGGGCTTTGGACTTGTCGGCGGTGCCCGCCCGCGACGCGGGTGCTTGAAGCCGACGCCCCCCGCGTTCCTCTGCGAGCGACCGTCTGTCCCGAACGACCAAGACACGGCGCCCACTCCGCGAACCCGGGCGACCACGGCGACGCGTGCTTCGTTGAAAGACAAGAGCCCACGCCCCCGCCCAGTTTCGGCGGGGTCATTCCGCCGGAGTAAGACCCCGGCGCAAGCAGCCAAGCCGTGCCCACGGCCAATGATTCTAAGCCGGTGTGAGCCGCGCCCACGACCCAAGCCGGGGCTTAGTCCGCGGTTTGACCCCGGGCCGTGGGGCGGGGCTTTGGACTTGTCGGCGGTGCCCGCCCGCGACGCGGGTGCTTGAAGCCACCGCCCCCCGCGTTCCTGTGCGAGCGACCGTCTATCGCCGAACGACGAAGACACGGCGCCCGCTCCGCGACCCCGGGCGACCACGGCGACGCGTTCTTCGTTGAAAGACTAAAGCCGCGGGCGTCTGACCACCCCGGATCTTCGTTCGGTCGATCGACTGGGGTTCGCGGAGCGGGCGCCGTGTCTTCGCTCCGAGTGCAGGCGAGTCGCCCCGTGGAACACGCGTCGTGTCCCAACGTGCTTCCCGCCCACGGGCCCGGCGATGGCCTAACGTATCAGCGATCACCGGGCGGCGGCAATGGTGTGTCGGTTTCCGAACCCCCGCCCCCGCCGCTCCGGTGCATCGCATGGTTATCCGCCGCCGCCTCGGCTAGCCGACGGGGGGGCAGCGTCACGACCTCGCGGCCGGATTCACGTTGGCGACGCCGCGTCTGCTCGGCAATCCGGTGCAGGTCATAGCCCGACTCCGCACCCAGGCGGTGCTTGATTTCACGTATGGCGTCGGTTGGGTCAGGATTCATCATCGGTCAACCTCAATTGTTCGGGCGTGCAAATGACCGGCGGAACGTACCCCGCCTCACGGCAGGTATCCGCAATTTTACCCTGCAAATGCGGATTCAGGATGTGTTTGAAGTTCCACGTCACGATGAATTGTACGCCGTGCACCGCCGCGGTGGCGATGTGGAGCGCATCCCGGGGCTCGGTCTTCGGGACGGCAACGCGCTCGATCAGCAGGCCCGCAAGCGATTCCACACGGTCCGTCTGGTCCAGGAGCGGAATACCCCGAAGGACTTCAAGTCGCTCTGCGGACGCGTCCGAATCGCCGTCCGAACACTCGTCGATCGTCAGTTGCGAGACGAACACGCGGTACCGGCTCGGAGCGCCGGCCCACCAGTCCCGGGTCAACTGCTGCCGGTCAGCGATCGACGGTTTCGGATGCAGTCGGCCGGCGACGTTTCCGATGACCGTTGTCTCGACGTAGATCGCATTCATAGATCAATGGTACAGGCCACAAAGCATGCGGAGGACGGGCAAGCGTCGTGGGTTGAGGCGGATAACGTAAATCGGCTCAGTTGCCGGCCGGCCTCGGAGGGGACGTGGAACGGACCGCGCCATTCTACTCATGAGCGACGCCGGTCAACTGCAGGCGGTGGTTAGGCGGGGCAAGGGCTGCATCAGATGTCGAGGGTCAGCAAATCCTGAACCCAGTCCTGCGCCGCGTGGAACGCCCGTTCGATCACAACGCGTTGACCGTCGTACGAATAGACGAGCAGATGATTCGGGAATCCGCGGATGATCGAACGCCGAAGGTTAAGTCCGCTCAACCGGCGATGTCGCAGCAGTTCGCGCGATCGGGGAAAGGCGGCAAGGTCGTTGATGGTCAGGGCGATCTGGTCCTCAAACCGCTCGGCCTGCTCGGTGCTGCTGCCCTCGATGTAGAGCTGCAGGCCTTCGATGTCGGTGAGGGCAAGCGGCGTGAAAAACACCGGCGTGCTCACGCCCGGTCCGCCTCGCCACGCCCGGCCCGCTGGCTCCGCAACCGGGTCCGGAGCTGGTCGCCCGTGAGCGGCACGGGGTCGCCCGACGCGCGGCCCTCGTCGATGGCGGCCCGCAACCGCTCGGCGACGCGGTCTCGGCGGACCTGTTCCCGCAGCGCTTCAGCCGCGAAGTCATCGAAGCTGCGGTCGCCAAGCACGGATTGCACGTCGGCGTCCGTTTCGTCGGGGATGCTGATGGTTCGCTCGGTCATGGGTCTGGACTTTCACGGAGGGACGGGACCAGGGCCTTGGTAGCCGCTCTTATTGTAGGTGAGCCGCGGCGGTCAACCTGACCCGGAGGGGGGCACGAACCAACACGGGCCAGCAAAGGGCTTAGGGGCGCGTCGCAGCGTCGAGGCTGCCCCTCGTGATTTTCAGCCTAACGAAGAAGTGTTCAGCGGCCGGCCAGACCGACGACGGGCTGGAACCGGGAGAGCAGTCTAAACCCGCACACACCGCCGGTCCGCTGCAACGCTTGGTTAGGCGGCACGCGTCCCTACTCACGATGCAAGGCGAAGAACACAGTAATTCCTACCGCAAAACACAGAAGTCCGAGGCCAAGAAGCCAATCGACTACCTCGTGCCCTCCGATTCCCACCCCGACAAACACTACGCCCAGGATCATGATGGAGTGCTTCCCAAATCCCGTACCACCTGATATGAGAGTCCCAACCGGCCGCACCGGCCAGGAGACTCCAAATGTCCAAACCCAAGAAACGTAAACGCCACAGCCCAACCCAGATCATCGAGAAGCTGCGTCAGGCCGACGCCATGCTCGCCGCAGATCAGTCTGTCGGTCAGGTCTGTCAGAAGCTGGAGGTCAGCGAAGCCACGCTGCACCGCTGGCGAGCCCAGTACGGCGGCATGAAGGCCGAGGAGGCCAAGCGGCTCAAGGAGCTGGAGGTCGAGAATGGCCGGCTCAAGAAGCTGGTCGCGGACCTGTCGCTCGACAAAGCCATGCTGGAGGAACTCAACAAGGGAAAATGGTGAGCCCGACGCGCCGCCGGGAAGCCGTTGCCCATCTGCAGCGGGCCTTCCCGGGTCTGAGTGAGCGTCGGGCGTGCAGGGTGGTCGGCCAGCCCCGCGCCACCCATCGGCAGAAGCGTCGGATCAAGTCCGACGAGCCGTCCATCCTCAAAGCCATGCACCGCCTGGTGCGGGAGCGCCCCCGGTTCGGCTACCGCCGGATCCACGTGGCACTCCGCTGCGTGGGCTTCAAAATCACCCGCAAGCGGGTTTACCGCCTCTGGAAACAGGAAGGCTTCAAAGTGCTTCAAAAACAAAGCAAAAAGAATCGGGTCGGCGTCAGCGCGAACGGTTGTATCCGCAGACGAGCCGAGTTCCCTAACCACGTCTGGGCGTGGGACTTTATCCACGACCGTGACGAGCGAGGGCGTTCTATTCGGTGGTTGGCCATCGTCGACGAGTACACCCGCGAGTGCCTGGTGCTCGACGGCTCGCGGTCATTCAAATCCGCAGACGTGCTGGATGTGCTGCGTGACCTGTTCCTGATCCGGGGCGTCCCGAAGCACATCCGTTCCGACAACGGTCCGGAGTTCATTGCCGATGCCGTCCGCAGGTTCCTGGACGACACCGGCATCGACACGCTCTACATCGAACCCGGCTCGCCGTGGCAGAACGGTTACGCCGAGAGCTTCAACAGCCGCCTGCGTGACGAGCTGCTGGATGCCGAGGTCTTCGCCGACCTGCATGAAGCCCGTGCCCTGACGGACTACTGGAAGAACGACTACAACCACCGTCGGCCGCACTCGTCGCTGGAGTACAAGACTCCCGCCGAGTTCGCCGCGTCGTGCGGCCGTCCTCCGGTCGGGGCTGCGCCCCTCCCTACGGACGGCCGCACGACGCGTACCCTTGATCCTTTAACCCCGACTCTCGTTGAGGCTGGTACATAAAACGGGGGCACTCCA
>Ga0209185_1000145_pt1 | contig 109333 bp, 102 predicted proteins | sample SidtaG_2_FD_187425 | JGI IMG/M metagenome (GOLD analysis project Ga0209185, IMG submission 187425) | Marine algal microbial communities from Sidmouth, United Kingdom - Sidmouth_Asex2 metaG (SPAdes) (version 2) | ecosystem: Host-associated > Algae > Red algae > Unclassified | place: Sidmouth... | reverse complement strand
AACACATCGCGAATTTCCAAATTGGTCGATGGGCTATCGAAATGCCGACGCGGCCCCCGCATCATTTGAATTAACAGCCAATAACCTATCAAAGGCGTTGCCGGATGATCTCAGCCCGGAAATCAATACCATTGGGCGGACCTTTGCGCGGGTCAACGGTCTGATTTAGTCGCAGGTCGCACTGGTTTTTGGAAGACCGTCAATGAAATTCACAATATCCGCCTTTAGCGTTGCGTCGCCGTCAAAATGTCTGGAGAGGACTTTCACCACGTCTATGTGACTCTGGCCCGGATAAATCTCGACCTGCGCACTGCCGCCACGCGCTGTGATTTTTTGCGCCAAGGCCGTTGAGTTTTTGGGGTAAACCGTTGTGTCGCTTTCTCCGTGACCAAGGAATATCGCGGGCGCGGGGCCGGTGACATTATTCAACACCGCATCTTCACCCGTGAACCGATCCGGGAAAATCGTTATGAGAGGCTCACTGTCCAGCGGAATAATGCCCGTAGGCGCTGCCAATGCCACAACGCCCGATATTTTTGCGCATCTGTCGACACCTGCGGATCGCAAATACTCATCCCGCAAGGCCAGCATAAGAACGTTATAGGCCCCCGCTGAATGTCCAATTAAAACGATCTGTTTATCAGGAAATGTCTCCGCGGTGTAGCTAACAGCCTTGGCATTATCCTCAATAAAATCGGGAAACGTGCCTTGCGGATATAGGCGGTAATTGGGAACGACGATGTCATAACCGGATTTGGTGAAACCTTCCGCTAGGAACTTGTAAATTCCTTTGGACCCGCTATCCCAAGACCCGCCATGAACGAAGACCAAAACGGGTGCATCCGGTTTAGGTTTTTCAGCGCGGTAAATGTCCAGCTCGTCTCGGTCGCCCTCTCCGAAAGACACGTTCTTTGAACGATCAAAAGTCGAGGACGGCGTGATCCCGTTTAAGATTGAAACGGGCGCGCAGGCCGCAAGAGCGGTCACCGTCGCCAACAACGCCGCAATAGGTTTAAGTCGAGTCATAGTTACATCCTTATACGCCAATATATCGGAAATTTTTACGCGGGGTATATGCAATAACGCAGCGTCAAATTGTCGGTTTTTACTGCCCTGTTGGGCGAAGGAAAAACAATGACAAAATTGCGAGGTCGAGTGCTCACAAGTGAATTGAAAAAAGCGGGTGGCGGCTTATGAGTTGGGCATGACTGATATTTCAAACCTAACGCTCTATCACTATCCTCTTTCTAGGTCCGCACGCGTGAAGTGGCTGCTGCATGAAATGCGCGGAGAAGATTTTAAAACGCGCCGTGTAGCCTTGCGTAAAGGCGAGCAATTCACGCCAGAGTTCCTGAGCAAAAACCTCAACCACGGCGTGCCCGTTTTGGACGTGACCTATGCAGATGGTTCGCAGCAAACCATCACAGAGTCTCTGGCCATTATAACCTGGCTGGCTGACCAAGATGCCCGCTTTTCGCCGCCCGTTGATGATCTACGCGCGCGAGCCGATTATTTACAAGTCATGGCCTTGGGCGGCTCTTGGATGGACCAAATGCTGTGGAACATCCGCTTGCACGAAACCATTCTACCCAAAGCGGCCAGATGCGAAGCTTTCGCCGCATTCAATCGTGACAAAATTAAAAATGAAATCACCCCACAACTTGCTGCGCGATTAGAAAAACACGACTTCATCTGCGGGGAGAGTTTTACGGCGGCGGATTGCATGACCGCGCATAACATAAATTGGGCGGGCGCTTACGGCCTTTGCCGCGCCGAGGTTTTTAAATCCTATATGTCTCGCATGAAATCCCGGCCTGCTTTTCAACTCGCTTTTGCTGATGCAAAAGAATTTGAAGGCTAAGCGGTGAAACTCGGCCAGACCGATATTTCTATTGGCAAAATCGCCTTTGGATGTTGGCGCTTTGCCGGGCATGATGTGCCGACTGCAGATCGCCTTATCCGCACGGCGTTAGATGCCGGGATGAACCTGATTGATACGGCGGATATATACGGGTTCAGCCAGTTTCCTAAGTTCGATGATGAAGGGTTTGGTCAGGCCGAACTCCGGCTGGGTCAAGTCATCAAAGCCGCGCCGAGCTTGCGCAAACAGATGGTCGTCGCGACTAAAGGCGGGATTGATGCGGTGCGGCCTTATGACAGCTCCTATGCCTATCTCATGCAAGCGGTGGAAGGGTCGCTGGCGCGGCTGCAAACCGATTATGTCGACCTGTATCAAATTCACCGCCCCGATATAACAACGCCGATGACGGAGGTTGCCCGTGCCCTGAACGAAATCGTCGATAGCGGGAGAGCCCACGCCGTCGGCGTTTCAAACTTTACCGTGCCGCAAATGCGGGCCTTAAAGACACATCTCAAACATCCGATAGCTACGGTTCAGCCCGAGTTTTCTGCGTTGGAGCAATCTCCGTTGGACAACGGTATTTTCGATTTCGCCGAAGAAATTGGCGCAACCGTCATGGCATGGTCTCCTCTTGCTCGAGGTAAAATCCCCACGGAAGACGGCCCTGTGCAAGACGTATTAGATCGCATCGCGAAGACTTACGGTATCTCCCGCTCAACGGCAGCCCTAGCTTTCACTCGCGGGTTTGGCGCGAATGTTGTTCCCATTATAGGCACACAAAACCCGACACGAATTACCGAGTCGGGTTATGCCGCGCAGGTGAACCTCACCGGGCGCGAGATTTACAATGTCATCGAAGCCTATCGCGGCGAAACCATGCCGTAGCTTACAGCAAGCCGTCGAAATCAGACGCGGCGTGGCGTTCTTTAATGCCTTTGTCGTCCCAATAGCGATTGACGAGTTGTCCCCGGCGGAAAGCCGGGCGCGCGGCGAGCTGCTTGGTCCAGCGTTGCAGATGTTTATAGCTCTCGACCTGAAGGAACTCTCCGGCTTCATATAAAACGCCGCGCGCCATTGCGCCATACCAAGGATAAATCGCGAAATCTGCAATAGTCAACGCACCGCCCGCAATGAACTCATGTTTGGCGAGCTGTTGGTCTAAAACATCTAACTGTCGCTTGGTCTCCATCGCAAAACGATCAATGCAATATTCAATTTTCATCGGGGCATAGGCGTAGAAATGTCCAAGCCCCCCGCCGAGGTAAGGCGCGCTCCCAACTTGCCAGAACAACCAAGACAGACATTCCGTCCGCGCAGCTCCGCTCTCCGGCAGGAACATGTTAAATTTTTCGGCCAAATGCATGAGGATAGATCCGGATTCAAAAACCCGAACCGGAGTGTCGCCCGAATGGTCCATCAGGGCCGGGATTTTTGAGTTGGGATTTACATCGACAAAGCCCGATCCGAACTGATCGCCCTCCCCGATATTGATGAGCCAAGCATCATATTCGGCGGCGCTCACGCCCGCTTCCAATAATTCCTCAAACATTACGGTGACTTTCACCCCATTGGGCGTGCCGAGTGAATAAAGCTGGAAGTCATGCTCGCCGACAGGCAGCTCTTTTTCGTGGGTGGAGCCTGCGGTCGGGCGATTGATATTTGCGAATTTGCCGCCGGAGGATTTATTTTTCCAAACCTTCGGCGGGGTCCATTCGGATAGTGTTTGTTCTGCCATTAGCGCTCTCCATACAAATTAGCCTCCCGACTAGTCTGTTCGAGAGGCTATGAAAAGTGAAGGCTGTGTGAAGGGGAAACTATTGGATAATTTCTTCAGCCTCCATGACACGAATTTTTCCGCCATCGGTGAGTTCGCCGTCGGCAGGCACCGCGTTTTGGAACATTTTCTGAGTTGTTGTGCCCATATCCAACCGAACAGAGAATGACCGGGCTTCGCCTTGTGCTTCTGCAAATACATTCAGGAAGTAAACACCGTCCGCGTCTGCTTTTACATCCAAGTCCCAAACATGCGAGCCGGGAACGGCCATGTTGAACGTCCTGACACCCGCGCTGCCGAAAAGGCTCAATTCTGCAGTTGGCACGACTGTGACAGTCATAATGCCGTTGACATAAGATTCATCAAAACGAAGCCGGACCGTCTGATAAGATCCAGATGTCATGGATTTCGGGAGCACCGATGTCATTGTAACGCTTGCGCCAGGTTTGACCGTGGCGACATGGGCTATAGTTTTGGATGCCGGAGCAGGCGCCACAGATGTCGCTGCCAATTCCTCATCAGCGGTGGCCGCCGCACATGCCGCCAATCCGCCTATTAGGACAGATGAAATGGCCAATTTGGTCAAACGCGTCATTATTGCGCCTCCACTGTAAAGTTGTAACAGACATCGCCGGTCGTCGCGCCTGGCTCGACGTTTCGGAAGGCATAGGCTTCCATAACATGGGTCCCGGCGGCGAGAGTAAATGATTGAGTCTCAGAGCGGTCCACGCCGCTTCCACCGACGCCAACCCGTACGCCGTCTTTGAAAACAAGGAAGTCGGGGTCGCCTGCACCCGCCGTTGTCTGTGTCATCGTGAATTCGTAACTCCCCGCAGATGGAATTTCGATTTGGAAATAACGTCTGTTGCCGTGCTTATTATAGGAGCCGAAATTATCGACTGAGCAAAATGGAACTGCCGTCCCATTCGTCGGAAGGGTTTTGTAAACAGGCAGCATTTCAGCAATGCCGCCATTATTTGTTTCACCGTTACCAAAGCCCGTTGTGCCGTTAAAATTCTGCGCATTAGTCAGAGCCGTAACTTCGCTTGTCGTGATGCCAGCCTGATTGCCCAAGGCTTCAAGGAAAGCGAAAATCGTTGTGAACGCTTCGGTGTTTGCGTAATCAGGATCTGTGAAAGCCCCGTAAATTGGTGCAAGGCCGTAACTCGCCGTATCCGCGCCATCATTAGCACTGTCGAAGAGATCATAGAGGATCGATTGGACAGACCCTTCAGAATACCATCCGGTCGATGTGTAGGTGTTATTCTCGACATTGATGTTGAACCCGCTGGCCTGCGCGGCTCCAAAGCTATCACGGTAGATAGGGTCTTCCAAAATCATACCTGACAAGGCATTGCCCCACCCTTCGCCAAAGGCGACGCGAGCATCCAAACGGTTACTAGAGCTATGCGGGCCACCGATAGAGTCGGCGCGGCTCAGTGAGTTTTCGAAATAATGCCCGAATTCATGAACGACGACATGCACATCATATTCATCAGTATCATTGCCGTCATCGCCCAAAATCCGAATAACAGGCGTTCCGCCTGAAACTGTAAAGGAGGATGTTCCGATCTGGCCATCCGCAACATTACCGCTCTCAGCTCTATTACGCGTACTCCAAAGCACTTTAAACGCTGGAAAATCGACAGTCGCATCGACGGCTATAAATTCCTCCAATGTGCTATAAAGAGTGTCCAACAAAGCAAATGGAGCTGCAGCCCGCGTGCCTGTGTAGCTGGTCACACCCCAGCCTGAAGCAGCATGCAGGTTACGGGTTTGATTGCTCGTCGGCACTTCCGACACTGCACCCTGAATCGCATAAAGTGAATCGGAGGATGTATTGTCGACGACCTTCATATCAATGAGGTTGGGCGCGGTTTTCTGTACTTCGGACCGCACACGGACACGGACATCCAATCCGGACAAAACGGTAAAGCTATAATCGCCATTATCATCTGACACCGTGCTCTGGAGGACCACGCCGGCCGCGTTAAGGAGCTGAACGGGCGCTTGTCGAATAGGCATCGGGACTGTGCCCGCATAATTTAAACCATTTGTCGCTGTATTAAACGGGACGCGGTCATAGGTCAGCTTGCCGGAAACAACGACGTTCGTTGCGACAGGGGCCGGTGTCATCGTGACGGTCAAAGTTCCGGTTCCGCTATTGCCGGCCGCATCACTGGCCGTCGCCGTACAAACACTTTGCGTATTCACTGTCACCATAGCTGCGGTGAAAACATTCGTCGAAACGTTGAAGCTGCCGCCATTAGTACAGCTGACGGTCGGGCCTGTCGTTACCGCGGTATCATCAGTTGCTGTCAAAACCGAAGATCCGGTCTGACCCGATTCGACAGTTAGGGTCGCCGGGCTGAACGTCACAACAGGGGCTGTCGTATCAGGGGCCGGCACTGTCATTGTAACAGTCAATGTCGCTGAGCCTTGATTCCCGGCCCTATCGCTGGCTGTTGCCGTACAGACACTCTGCGTTTGCGATGTGACTGTGGCTGCCGTGAACGTATTGGTAGACACATTAAAAGAGCCGCCATTCGTACAACTCACGTTTGGACCGGTTGCTATGCCGCCGGAATCCACCGCTCTCAGCGTTGAGTTTCCGGTTGAATCTGATTCGACGGTGAGTGTCGCAGGGCTGAAAGACAGCGAAGGGGCGGTGGTATCGGCGACGGGTGGCCGCGGTGCTTGCGTGGACGAGCTGCTTCCACCTCCGCCGCCACAGGCTGACAAAAGCAGCACTGACGTAATCGAGAGCGCGGGTAGAAAGGATTCTTTTAAACTGGTCATGGGCTTTAGTTACGCGGTGAAGTCTGAAAGCTGAATGAACTTTTACTTTATCCCGATTACAATTCCGTAAGAAAATACCACAAAATGGGTAGGTTTAAACAACCTTATTGGCGATCGCTGCCGTCGATTCTCAGCGTTTTAGAGCTAGAGTCTCATGACGTATGAGTGTTTGAACCAATCCTACCGCCTGTGGGTATTGTGATTGCTGGAACGTCGAGCGTGAGAATCATGATAGGTTAGCTACGCATTTTATTCCGTCCCGCACAGACTCGAAAACCGGGCTTGACGACGGACCTGATTCCGCTCTATCGGGCGCACGGGCCACGTCTCCCCACTGAGGCGAAACTCTAGCGGTGTACAAAAACGCACCACAGGAGACATTGTGACGACACTTACCAAGCCGGCATCGCGCCCGGCCGATCCCCGTTTTTCTGCAGGACCAACACGCAAGCGCCCCGGCTGGTCGCTCGACGCACTTTCCGATGCCGCGCTTGGGCGTTCACACCGCTCCGCCCTCGGCAAAGCTAAGTTGAAAGAGGTCATCGACCTGACCCGCGAAATTCTCCAAGTTCCCGACGACTACCGTATCGGCATTGTTCCCGCATCTGACACTGGCGCTGTCGAAATGGCGATGTGGTCAATGCTAGGTCCACGGCCTGTCATGGTCGCCGCTTGGGAAAGCTTTGGACAAGGCTGGATTACGGATGCAGAACAGCAACTTCCGCTGGAAAACTTAACCGTTCTGAAAGCCGATTACGGTTACCTCCCTGATTTTTCGAAATATAACGGATCCCAAGATCTCGTCTTCACGGCGAACGGCACGACATCCGGCGTGAAAGTTGCCGATTACGATTTTATCCCGGACAATCGCGAAGGCGTCACGATTTGCGACGCAACCTCCGCCGTTTACGCGCAAGATCTGCCCTGGAACAAACTCGATGTCGTCACTTATTCTTGGCAGAAAGTCATGGGCGGCGAAGCGGCTCACGGCATGATTATTCTCTCCCCGCGCGCTGTTGAGCGATTGGAAAGCTACACCCCGCCTTGGCCGCTTCCAAAAATCTTTCGCATGACCAAAGGCGGCAAATTGATTGAAGGGATTTTCAAAGGCGCGACGATAAACACGCCGTCCCTTCTTTGTGCCGAAGATCACTTAGATGCACTGAATTGGGCGAAAGCGAATAATGGCCTACAAGGCATGCACGACCGCGCAGATGCCAATGCGCAAGCGATTTGGGACTGGCTCGCGACTCGCGATTGGATCGCAAACCTCGCCGAAAATGAGGAAGAGCGCTCCAATACGGGCGTCTGCCTGAAAATCGTCGACCCACGCGTGACGGCTCTGCCGAAAGAAGAGCAAGCGGCTTTCGCCAAATCTATCGTGAGCTTGCTCGGTGAGGAAAATGTTGCCGTTGACTTCGGCGCATACCGCACAGCCCCTCCGGGCTTTCGCCTCTGGGTCTCGGGTCTCACCCCGATTGAAGATGTTAAAGCCGTCTTGCCCTGGCTCGACTGGGCATTCGAAACTAAAATTCAGGAGCTAACTCATGCCTAAAGTTCTTATTTCCGATAAAATGTCCCCTGCCGCTACGCAGGTTTTCAAAAACCGCGGCGTCGATGTCGATGTCATCACAGGGATGTCTAAAGAAGAAATTCTCAAGGTCATCGGTGACTATGATGGTCTAGCTGTTCGCTCTTCCACGCGTCCCGATGCAGAAATCATCGCGGCGGCCACCAATTTGAAGGTTATTGGCCGCGCCGGTATTGGCGTTGATAACATCGACATCAAGGCCGCTACGGATCGCGGCGTCGTTGTTATGAACACGCCATTTGGCAATGCCATCACGACGGCGGAACATGCGATTGCCATGCTTTTTTCCGCCGCCCGTCAAATCCCATCCGCCTCTGCCCGCACGCAAAATGGCGAGTGGCCGAAATCTGACTTCAAAGGTGTGGAGCTATTCAACAAAACACTTGGTCTTATCGGCTGCGGGAATATCGGCACATTGGTCGCAGAACGCGCGCAAGGCCTAAAAATGAAGGTCATCGCCTATGACCCATATCTAACTGAAGAGCGGGCTATTAAGTTGGGCGTTGAGAAAGTGGAACTCGACGCGCTATTTCAACGCGCCGACGCCATCACGCTTCACACGCCGTTGGTTGAAGGCACAAAGGGCATCGTCTCCCGCGAGCGCCTTGGCATGACCAAAAAAGGCATCATTATCGTGAACTGTGCTCGCGGCGGCTTAGTGGATGAAGAAGCCTTAAAAGACGCATTGGACGCCGGACATGTTCGTGCCGCAGCACTAGATGTTTTCGCCGTTGAACCCGCGAAATCCCATCCTTTGTTCGGAACACAAAACTTTATCGCCACGCCGCATTTGGGGGCATCTACCTTGGAAGCTCAAGAAAATGTTGCCGTGCAAGTCGCGGAGCAGATGGCGGATTATTTGCTGACAGGCGCTATCTCAAACGCCTTGAATACGCCATCCATTTCGGCCGAAGAAGCGCCGCGCCTCAAGCCCTTCGTTGATCTCGCAGATAAGCTCGGCACAATGACGGGACAGCTCTTACACGCCCCAATCAAATCGGTTGAGTTCACCTATAAAGGGTCCGTGACAGAGTTGAACACCAACCCTATGACCGCTGCCGCATTGGCCGGGTTGCTGAAAGCCGCAATGCCGGATGTGAACATGGTCTCTGCGCCCGGCCTCGCCAAAGACCGAGGGATTGAAGTCAAAGAAAGCTATATCGATGAAGCCGAGCGCGCCGAAAGCCTTATCCGCCTCACGGTTGAAACGACTGATCGAAAATATGCTGTTGTTGGCACGATCTATCGGGGCGAACCGCGCATTGTGCGTCTTTTCGGGGTTCCGATGGATGCGGCCTTCTCGCCGAATATGATCTATGTTCGCAATGAAGATAAGCTCGGTTTTATTGGCGAATTAGGCGGCGTATTGGGCCGTAATAAAGTTAACATCGCGACGTTTTCTTTGGGCCGCATGAAAGAGGGCGAAGAGGCTGTGTGTCTTGTCAGTGTTGACGGCGAAGTCTCGGCCAAGGTCGCTGAGGAAATCAAAGCGATTGATCAGGTCAAAATCGTTGACATTGTCACAATCTAATTTGTCACTGGCAGGGAGGCTTGCTTTCAAAGCCTCCCTCTCCCTAAAGTTATTGGACTTATTTTGGGTTACTCCCCCAGGGCCACTAAATGACGAAACAGCTCTTACTTGCGACTGCCATTCTCTCTATGGCAACTCCCGCTTCATCCCAAGTCTCAGAGGCCAGACTGGGGACCAACATTCATGACATCAATTGGACCGGCCTGGGAAATGGCGAAGCGAAAGAACGCTCAATTGCAATCAATGGCGAGATTGTTTTCGAAGAACCCGAATTCCTAAAATGGGCGCTCTCGCCGCAACCCTATGTCGGCGGCGCTGTGAATTTGAGCGGCGAAACCAGTTACGGCGGTGCAGGGCTACTTTGGCGGCAATCCTTGGATCGAAAATCCTATCTCGACATATCATTCGGACTTGTCGTCCATGACGGAACAATAGAGGTCAAGGCCTCCCCTCTCGTGCAGAGCGTGATTGATGACGGTGCCATCACGGGCAGTTTTTCGGCGGCCCAACTCACTCAATTCGCCGCAGAACTGGCAGAGTTTCGCAACGGACAACAATCCGAAATTGATTATGGCAGCCGCATCCTATTTCGACAACAAGTCGCGCTTGGCTATCGTTGGAATGAAAACTGGTCGACACAGGTTTTTATCGAACATTTATCACACGGAAACATTCTTGTCAGGGGCCGGCCGAACGAAGGCCTCGACAATATCGGAATGCGTGCATCCTATCATTTCTAAGCAGATTGTCATTTTACCCCCATAGACTCGTAAATTCCAAACTGTCAGTGAAGTCGCAAGGGACACTATTTAGGGGATTCCAATGAAGTTTTTACTTGGTGCGGCGCTCTGCCTCGCAAGCTGCACATCTGTTTGGGCCCAAAATGATAAAGCCGGCATTATTGAAGAGATACGTGCGGGCGGGACGGTGCATGATTTGGGATGGACCATTATCAATGCAGATGGCGACGAGGAAAAATCCGTTGCCTTGAATGCCGAGATTGTTTTTGCGGAGCCGGAATTTCTGAAATGGGCGCTTTCACCTCAACCCTATATTGGTGGAACGCTAAATGTTGAGGGTCGGACGAGCTATGGCGGCGTAGGACTGCTTTGGCGTCAAAATTTAGGCGAAAAGTTCTATGGCGATTTTGCATTCGGGCTGGTCGTTCATGACGGCGCTCTAGATTTTGAAGATGCGCTTGAAAGAGCCCAAGGCTCTAGCAACCCGTTCTCTGAGGCCATCAATCGAAACTGGTACGGTTCTCGAGTTTTGTTTCGTCAGCAACTCACCGTGGGCATCCGCTTATCAGACAGGTGGGCAGCAGAGGGCTTTGTCGAACACATCTCACATGGCGGTCTTTTGTCCAACGGACCCAATGAAGGCTCTGATGCCGCAGGGTTCAAGCTCAACCGAAAATTCTAGGGACAACTTTCGCAGTAGACTCGCATCCATCGGACAACTCAGCTAGAGGCTGAATGAAGTTGTCCTAACGCGGTCACTTCACCCAAGGGGGGAGAAGGGCCGCGTTTTTATTTTGCGAGTGTGTCATGGCTAACGTCGTTGTGGTTGGGTCTCAGTGGGGTGATGAAGGCAAAGGCAAAATTGTCGACTGGCTGTCCAGTCGCGCCGATGTTGTCGCCCGTTTTCAAGGCGGTCATAACGCTGGCCACACGCTCGTTGTCGACGGCACAACCTACAAGCTCTCTCTCCTGCCTTCCGGTATTGTGCGCGGTGGGAAATTATCTGTTATCGGTAACGGCGTCGTCCTCGACCCTTGGGCGTTTCTGGATGAAGTCAAGCGTATCAAAGCTCAGGGCGTCACGATTGACGCCGAAAGTTTGCAAATCTCAGAATCCGCATCACTTATCCTGCCAATCCATTCAGAATTGGATGGCATCCGGGAGAACCGCGCTGACGGTATAAAAATCGGAACGACAAAGCGCGGCATTGGCCCGGCCTATGAAGACAAAGTTGCCCGCCGCGCGATCCGTGTTTGCGATTTGGCCGATCCGGACCATCTGCAGGCGCGTGTTGAAAATTTGCTGCATCACCACAACGCCCTGCGCCGCGGACTGGGTAAGCCCGAAACCAAAGCCGAAGAGTTGACCCAAAAGCTGCTCGATGTCGCTCCGCATATCCTCCCCTTCATGGCCCCCGTTTGGCGCACGCTGGACGAAGCCTCGAAAGCCGAGAAGCGTATCTTGTTTGAGGGCGCGCAAGGCGCAATGCTTGACATTGACCACGGCACATATCCTTTCGTCACAAGCTCCAACACCATAGCAGGGCAAGCCGCAGCAGGGACCGGCATGGGTCCCGGCGCACTGAATTATGTTTTGGGCATCACGAAAGCTTACACAACCCGCGTCGGCGAAGGTCCTTTCCCGACTGAATTATTGGATGATGTCGGGCAACGCCTCGGTGAGCGCGGACATGAGTTTGGAACTGTCACGGGACGTAAACGCCGCTGCGGTTGGTTTGATGCTGTCATGGTGCGCCAAGCCATCATCACAGGCGGCATTACGGGAATCGCGCTGACCAAATTGGATGTTCTTGACGGCTTCCCTGAATTGAAAATTTGCACGGGCTATCGTTTAGACGGTAAAATTCTTAAACGTCTCCCCGCTGGCGCGGCCAATCAAGCCGCTGTCGAGCCAATTTATGAGACTATGGAGGGATGGTCAGGCAGCACGCGCGGCGCACGCAGTTGGGCTGACCTCCCTGCCGAGGCCGTAAAATATGTTCGCCGCGTTGAAGAACTAATCGGCTGCCCTGTCAGCATGGTGTCCACCTCGCCCGAACGCGAAGATGTCATCTTAATGAGGGACCCTTTTAAGGCGTAGAGCCCACCCCCGAGACACGCATCCGTTCTTGGCCCATATACTTTTTTCTATAAAGCTATAACGCGCACGCATGGCTCACACCGGCACTATTGATTCAAAGAAAACCACAGGCCTGAATGGGTTGACCTTGCTTGCAGTTGCGCTGTTCCTCATCCTGGTGTGGGGGAGCGCGTTTACGATGGTCGGGGTTGCGGTCCGCAGCCTGTCTGCGGATTGGCTGGTCTCTTACCGTATGAGCGTCGCCGCATTCATCGTTCTGGCATATAGCCGATTTGCCGGACATCGCCTTCCCCCGCTTCGCAATACACGATGGATTTGGTATTCTGTCATTGCAGTGACGGGGGCCAGCCTGCCCTTTGTTTTGCTCGCCCATGGTCAGAAGACGGTCGATAGCGGCCTGACCGCTATTCTCGTCGGCACCATGCCCCTCATCACAATTGTGCTCGCGCATTTTTTCACCGCAGAGAAATTGACGGCGATGAAACTCATCGGGTTTTTGATGGGGTTCATTGGCATTGTCGTTTTGTTCTTGCCGACGGATTTTACTTTTGCACTCGTCTCCGACTGGAGGGCGCAGCTTCTAATCTTGCTGGCGTCATTCTGTTATGCAGTGACAACCGTTATCGCCAGCCGGACACCCGAAACCCCCTCGCCCGTTGGCGCCGCGATGATGCTTCTCATAGGCGCAGGCCTGTCAACGATTTGGGCCGCCGCAAGCTCCGGACCACCGCCTATGCCCGATAAGACGGCCCTGCTCTGCGTCTTGGGCTTGGGGTTAGGCTCAACGGCGATTGCGACTGTAACCTATCTCTGGGTGATCGACGTGGCCGGACCGAGCGTGATGGCCCGTATCAATTATTTTGTGCCTGTGTGCTCAGTTATACTCGGCGTCATCTTGCTGAAAGAAGAATTGGATTGGCGGATATTTGTCGCGCTCTTTGTTATTCTTCTCGGCGTCGTCGTGTCGAAAATGGGCGGCGCAGATTAAGTCGCCAGCCCCTTGAGAGCGGCAAACGGGTTATTCGTCGGCGGTGTGTCATCTGCGGGCTCAAGAATTGCCAGCCCGTGATTGAGCGGGCCATGTCCTTTGGTTGATCCAAAACCCGGGGCCGTGCGAATGGCTTCGAACACAAACTCACGGGCGCGCATCACGGCTTCGTCCAAATCCAGCCCCAGCGCCATATTCGCAGCCACCGCGCTCGCCAGCGTGCAGCCTGTGCCATGCGTGTGACGCGTTCGTAGACGCGGGCCGGACATGATATTCGCGCCCTGCTCGCTGACCAACACATCGACCACAGCGGTCCCATCCAAATGACCGCCTTTCATCAACGCCGCATAGACGCCGCGCTCCAAGAGGGCATCGCCCGCCTTGGTGAGATCATCCACATCGGTGATTTTCAAGCACGTTAGGAGTTCCGCCTCGGGCACATTGGGCGTGACTAAATCTGCGAGCGGCAAAAGCTTATCGCGCAGCGCTTCGACAGCGTCCGGCTCTAACAGCGCGTCACCTGATGTCGCCACAGCGACGGGATCCAAAATCACAAAAGCGTCCAGCTCGTCCACGGCTTCGGCGACAACCTCGATGATAGCTTTCGTACCGAGCATTCCAATCTTCACGACATCCGCGCCGATGTCGGACAAGCACGCTTCGATTTGTGCTTTGACGAGCGCGGGCGGCAACATCTCCACCGCGTGAACGCCGAGCGTATTCTGCGCGGTCACTGCCGTCACAGCCGTCATGGCATAAGCGCCAAAGGCAGAGCAGGTTTTGATGTCGGCCTGAATACCCGCCCCACCACCGGAGTCGGAACCGGCAATGATAAGAACGCGGCCTTGAGGGTCAGTCATAAGAATCACTTAAAATAAAAATATCTCGCAGGTAATCAAACTCTATCTCATTTCCACTCTTTATAAGACTAGAAATCGCTTCAACAATTTTAGCTTTTGACAAATCGGGTAAAATTAGATCGTGATCACAGTGCCAACAAACATCTCCCATATTGTTGGTCGCTAAATAATTCGCAATCCACATTGGTGTAGTGACGATCCCACTAAAAGTCTCACCTTTGTAGTCAACGAAGATATCAATGTTATCATTCGCCTCATCAATCTCATCGATTTCACAAGAATAGACACTCACATCTTCATCGTTGACGCTAAATTTTTCTTCCCAAGTCTTAAAGTCGTCAGCCATTCGCAACAACCTCCCAAACGCGCATCGCCTGCACGGTCTCGCTCACATCATGAACCCGCAAAATATCGGCACCCGCTTGCGCAGACCAAAGCGCTGCCGCGATGGACCCGCCCAGTCTGTCACCGGCTTCAGAGCCGTCTATCCGGCCAATAAAACTTTTGCGGCTTGCCCCCATGAGGACGGGAAAGCCCAGCGCTTTGAACCTCTCGAGGTGCCGTAGAATGGCCAAATTATCCGCGAGGCGTTTCCCAAACCCGATACCGGGATCAATGGTAATCGCGGAGCGATCCACCCCCGCCTCACAAACCAATGCGACGCGCTTTTCAAACCAAGCCAGAATATCCGGCACGACGTCCGCGTAATCGGGATTATCCTGCATCGTCTCAGGCCGCCCTTGCGCATGCATCAGGATAACAGGACACCCCAGATCAGCCGCCATCTTTGGCGAACGCGGATCAAAGTCTAGCGCCGACACATCATTCCAAATATCTGCGCCCGACAAGATGGCGGCTTCGGCCACATCCGGTTTGCGCGTATCAATGGAAATCACGACATCCTCATTAAAGTCACGAGTCGCATGACGGATGGCTTGTATAACCGGGACCGTGCGGCGGATTTCCTCAGCAATATCGATTTCAACCGCGCCGGGACGCGTGCTCTCGCCGCCAATGTCTAGAATATCCGCACCCTCCTCGATCAGGCGCAGCGCCTGTTTAACCGCCAACTCGGCGGTCTCATAGCGTCCGCCATCGGAGAAACTATCCGGCGTGACATTCAAAATGCCCATGATGCGGGGACGGGTAAACATGGGTTAAGTCTATGGCTTGGGAATTACAATTCAACCATGTGACGGGAGTTTAAGGTGATGAAATTGCGGCTATATGAAATTCAATCTTATGGAGAGGGCTGGCGACATGGGGGGCAACCCAGGCGGAAAGAAGGACTCGGCGAAATCGAGACATGGAGTTGCTGTCGCGATTGCGCTTGCCGTTCACGGATGTCTCTTTTTAAGTTTTAATCGCGTTCCCGAAAGAAAGCTCACGATTCTGGAAGCTCCCATCTCCGTGAAACTGGTAATTCTGGACGTCGCGCCGCCTGTGTCCGTCGACATCCCCGTTGACTCCCCGCCGCCGCCCGAACCCGCTCCCCCAGAACCAGCAACTCCCCCACCAGAGCCGTCGCAGGCCCCTTCGCCCGAACCTGCTCCGCCGGAACCGCCGCAAGCCGACATCTTGCCGAATTCGACCCCGCTCGCACCGCTCGCCATATTGTCCACTTAAGACCCGCAAGTGGGAGAGCCCATTCCCGATAGATGGCGTCTGCCGGACGGCGCGCGCATACCGCTCGAAAATGCGCAACAAGCTCCTAACCTTAATCTGAAAGCGCTTTCGACATCCCTTGAGTGCTTTGGCTTTAACGCAGACTTGTGCGGCGCAGCGAAAAGAGATTTTCGCCGAGGAGCAGCTTAATGGAACGGATCTTGTCTGGATGCCGAGCTACGCTCATTCGGGTTTGAGCGATTCCTCCCTATACGGATTAAGCGATGCAGAAATTCGCCAACGCCTGAGCATTCCAACTGCAGGCGTGAACGGCGTCTATATCCCACACACTAATATCGGTTTCGACGGCGGATGGTGGGATCGCATACATGGCGTAAACAAGACCTGCGAATATAAGGCGGCCATCGGAGAAGATGGCAAACCCGAACTACGGAAAATATGTCCTGAATTGAAGGGCGGCGCAGGCTCAATCCCACTTTATCGCCCTGGCAACGAATTTCAGCGAAATTCGAGGGATTAGCCCAAATAGCGGCCAACTCCCGTGATAGCGCTAGGGAGATTAATTCTGAAGATGCCTCCACGTCAAAACAGGCACCACGAGACAAAAAGCGGACGCGACAGTGACCAAAATCAATTCAACAATGTTATGAGCCAACGTATGTTGTAATCCTTCGAAACTCTGCAGAAGGCCAAACCAGCCAAAGCTACAACCAATTAATCCGCCCAGACATCCGATAGTGACACCAAACAAAGCATTACGCTTTTCAGCGGCTGTGTTTTGAGAAGGCCGGACAGATTTCAAAAAAACCTCTGGGGTTTCCTCAAAAGCTGCGGCCAATGCTTTCCATGTTTCCAAAGAACCGCCGCCGCTTCGTTCAACGCGCTGAATGGTTCTTGTGCTGACGCCGGACGCGGCCGCCAAATCTTCCTGCGTCCAATATTTATCGCGGCGGTGAGCAATCAGGATTTTTGGATCAAAACTTAACTTCATATCCTCACCTTAAACAAAAGCGGGCGTTTGCCACCACGACAAACGCCCGCCAAGTCTCACATTAAGTTTAATAATTATTCAGAAATATCCTTCGCCGTCGACGTTCCTCCAATCGGTTTTGGCTTTTTCGTCGTGGGAACAGCGGCCACAGCAGGCTTCCCGCCCCCCGAACTGTCAGGACGTTTTGGCTTGGTGTCGTCTTTCAGGAGCGCTTTAATTTCGTCGCCTGAAAGCGTCTCATATTCGAGGAGGGCCTCGGCGAGTTTGACCCAATCCTTTTTCTTTTTCTTCAGGATGCTCAGCGCTTTCTCGTGCGCCTCTGTAATGAAGCGTTTGATTTCAGATTCGATCAGTTTCGCTGTATCGGGTGAAATGGCAGATCCTCGACCAATACCCGGAACGAAGGAATTGCTGTCCGTGTGCTTATAGGCAATCGGCCCAATCGCGTCGGATAAACCCCACTCCGTGACCATAGATGTCGCGATGCGCGTTACTTGCTCTATATCGGAGCTCGCGCCTGATGTGACTTTGTCATATCCGAAGTGAAGTTCTTCCGCCGCACGTCCCCCCATAGCCATGGCCATAAGTGAGATCATTTCCTCACGAGATTGCGAAATTTGATCGCGTTCCGGCAGATATTGCACCATGCCCAAAGCGCGGCCGCGCGGGATAATTGTCGCCTTATGAATGGGCAGGCTGCCTTTCATATTAAGGCCGACAATCGCGTGACCGGCTTCATGATAGGCGGTATTCTCGCGCTCTTCATCTGTCATAGACAGGGTGCGCCGCTCTGCACCCATCAGGATTTTATCACGCGCATCTTCAAATTCACGCTGCGTGATTTTTAGCTTATTTCGGCGCGCAGATAAAAGCGCAGCCTCATTAACTAGGTTCATCAAATCCGCACCGGAGAAACCGGGCGTGCCGCGCGCGACATATTGTACATTCACATCCGCGCCGATGGGCTTGCCCTTCATGTGGACCTCAAGGATTTTCTCGCGGCCTTGAATGTCGGGATATGGAACTTCAATCTGGCGGTCAAAACGGCCCGGACGCAGCAGCGCCTTATCGAGCACGTCAGGACGGTTCGTTGCAGCGATAATGATAATGCCTTCATCGCCTTCAAAGCCGTCCATCTCAACAAGGAGTTGATTCAAGGTCTGCTCGCGTTCTTCGTGGCCACCGGATGTCCCGACGCCGCGATGACGACCGACGGCGTCGATCTCGTCAATAAAGATGATACACGGCGCCTGCTTGCGCGCTTCGGCGAACATTTCGCGCACGCGGGACGCGCCCACACCGACAAACATTTCAACAAAGTCAGAACCGGAAATCGTGTAAAACGGAACGCCCGCTTCGCCCGCAACGGCGCGCGCTAAAAGCGTTTTACCTGTACCAGGAGGACCCACAAGCAGAGCCCCTGTTGGAATTCTCGCGCCAAGGCGTGTAAACCGCGTTGGGTCTTGCAGGAATTCAACGACCTCTTTCAGGTCCTCTTTCGCGGCTTCAACACCCGCCACATCATCAAAGGTTTTGCGCTGATTATTTTCCGTCAGCAGCTTGGCTTTGGATTTCCCAAAGCTCATCGCGCCGCCGCGCCCGCCGCCTTGCATATTGCGGAAGAACAGCAGGAACAATCCGGCGATCAAAAGGATAGGTAAAATCCCGACGAGGACGCTGCCGAGCAGACTTGGATTTGTCTGCTCTTTAAACTCATAAGGAATATCCGTGCCTTCAAACACTTCATCCGCGTCCAAATTATACGGTCCAATATTCGTTGAATATTTCTCGCCATTCGTGAGCGTGCCTGTGATAACGCCGCGCTCCGCATCAATTACTGCGGATTTCACTTCACCCGAATTAACGTGATTTTCCAGCTGGGAATATGTGAGCTCGTCCTTGGACGGAGCGTCAAAGTTTGAATTTCCAGCCACGACCATGGCGAGCAGGAGAGCAATGACGATGCCCCAGACAATGAAATTGCGAGTATTGGCGTTTTTCATGCGGTTCGGACCTTTACGGGAGTCGGCTATTTTATCTGTCTAGCATATGGGATGCGGAACGCCAAAACAAAGCACCGTTCTCATGTGGTTTTCATACGGTTCAAACCCGGACAGGGTCTGGATTTCAAGATAGGCTATGCAAGCGAGACTCCGAACAGGCGTTTGCGGAGACGAAATCCGTTTCACAAGTTCCAAATCCTATGGGTTTAGACATGTGAAAAAAGACAGGAAGCGTCGGACGCACCTCGGCAGGTAGGTCAAAAAGCAGTTTAAATTCAAGGAGTTGACGCAGGGTTTGCAAATGCCCCTGCGCGGCCTCCACGTGAATGCCATCCGTTTTCGCTTCGCAAAAAAATCGGCCGTCCCAAAGCGAGAAAGCCCCTTTCTCCAAAATCTGAGGCTTGAGTTTCGCCAAGTCCTTGCGCCCCGTTACTGCGACTCTATCGCGCAGAAACACATAGTTGTGACCAAACAACCGCTTCTTGCGAATAACCCAAGCCCCCGAAAGGGTCGCCGCTTTGAAATTTCGTCGGTCCATCTCGGCGCAGAGCCGCTTGCGCTTCGCCGCATCAATCGGCCCGCCCCCGCCAGAGACTACGTTCAAGATATGCAGCAGCAATTCAGGTGGCGGGACAGACTTAGTTTCGATGTAACCATGTGGACTGAAAACTGCGTTTAGGTCCATCCAATCTAAGAGGCGCTCGTGCTCGGCCCGCAGTCTCTCGCGCGCCGCCTTTTGCTGGACGATCAAATCGTGGCGCAAATCAGGATCGGCGGCCAAGGCTTGTCGCGCGCGAATGCGCGTAAAGTCACGATTCTCATTTGACGGATCGTCAACAAAGTTCAAATCATGTGCCGCATTATAAGCGCGAATTTCGGCACGAGATACATCCAGCCACGGACGGATCAGCGAGACCCCGGCTAAGGCCGGCCATAACTGCCCCGAGCCACTGATCGGCATTCCGGCCAAACCTCGCCACCCTGTCTGACGATCAAGGCGCATCAAAAGGGTTTCCGCCTGATCATCTTGCGTATGCCCTGTCACTAAAAATGAGAGATTTTCCGCGCGGCACATCTCGCCCATGACGGCATATCGAAACTCCCGCGCTTTAACTTGGATGCCGGAGGTGATGCCGCCGTGCTGCCAACGCCGCGTTCGGACCTCATAGCCCAGCGAGCGGGCGAATTGCGCAGCTTCGGCCACTTCTTTCGCGCTGCCGTCTCGCAGCGCATGATCAATAATGAAGGCATGCGTAATCGTCGAAACGTCTCGGCAGGCATGCAACAAGGCCGTACTGTCGCCGCCGCCGGAAAAGGCAATCGCAGCAGGCGAAGGTGGATATACAGGCGGGACATTCACCCCGTTTTGCAATTCCTGTCCATTTGGAGTCCGAAACCGGGCTTCAATTGACTCGTCTCCGAAGCTCGCTCGCTTTCACCGGACAGGAAATGCACGGATTAACAGCCCGCGCGGGCGGCTTCCAACTGGGCTTTACTCGTAACTGTCGCAGACGCCCGAGGATATTGACGCGGCAAGCTTGCCAATGTCGCGCAGGCATCGCTGATCTTGCCAAGCTGACGTAACGCGCCGGCAAGGCGCACCATCGCGTCCGGCGCTTTCAAACCGCGCGGATCGCGTTTCATACTTGTGATGTAAGCGTCCGCCGCATCAGCATATCCGCCCCGCACATAATAGCTTTCGCCGAGATAATAGTTCATCTCACCATAATCCGCTGCGTCCGGATTGAATTGCAGATATTGCTTTAGCGAAGTCTGCGCGCCCGCATAATCACCTTCGGAAAGGAGGCGTTTTCCGCGTTGGCCCAATTGCGCGACATCATTTGACGGCATCGCAGGTGCGGATGGCTGACTTTGCCGAAGGACAAGAGGCCGCTGCCCGAATGTCGGCGCGCCGCCGAGTGGGTCGAGCGGTGTAGTTGGCCCCATCGTGACGGGGCCGCGCCGCGTTTCAACAGGACGGGTTTGTTCTTCGGCGATTAAATCCACAGCGTCCAAATGCACGCGCATCCGGCCAGCCATATCTTGAATGATTTGAAGCTCGGTGCGCAATTGCATGACTTCGCCTTTCAGGCCGTCCCGCTCATAGGCGACGCGTTCTAGCTCGCCGCGCAGGGCGCGCTGCGCTGTTTCCAGCGCATCGATCCGCGCCATAAGCCGTTCCGCAGCCGGATCCCCGGTCAACATACGCGATTCCAGCCGCGCCAATCGTTCTGCAAGAGCTGTGTTTTGGGCGGCCAGGTCTTTTTTGGACTGTGCCTGTGCGGGCGCTGCGATGAGGCAGCTGGTCGCCAAAAGTGCAATGCAGATATTTTTCATAGGGTTTTTCATTTTGGTCTCCCAAGACCGGGTTTTATAAACGAACACCGCCAGCTTAGCTGACGGTGGTGAGTTTTGTGACTTAAATCGCGGTCAGGGTTATGAATGCGAATTCAATATTTCATTTAGTTTGACGTTAGCTCACGCCGCCCAGCCGCAAGTTTGTGAAACCGTTCCGATTGCGCGACCAACCGGATTCGGATGATCTGGCGTCAATTGGACGTTCTTTGCCATAGGAAATTGTCCGCAGACGGTTCGGCGAAATGCCTTCGCTAATGAGGAAAGCCTGAACGCTGTCTGCGCGGCGCGCGCCCAGAGCCAGATTATATTCGCGCGTCCCGCGTTCATCGGCATGACCTTCGATAACAGCCGTCGCGTCTTGGTAAATCTTCATCCAATTAGCCTGACGGCGGAGAACGTCTCTGGCTTCTTGAGAGAGAAGATATTGATCATACCCAAAAAAGACGCGCGGCTCGCCACCGGATTGATAGGCAAAATCCTCTAACGACCCGGGAGTTGGCAGGTTAGGATCCGGTGCGCTTTGGACTACGGGCGGCAATTGCTGAACAACAGGGGGGCGCGGTGTCGGTTTAATGGCGTCCGGGGCCGGAGCCTGCGTAACCGGTTTTGGTGCAGGCATTTCCGGCACCGGATCAGGTTTTGTTGCACATGCGCTCAGAGCCAAAAGAGCTGCGCCGCCCATAAGATAATGCTTCATTTGTCTCTCCATTCTGTGCGGCGTTTAATTTTGCCCCGTCGCAGTCTTCTTTAAACGCAGGGTTTAAGGCGCAATCAAGGCTGAATTTCGATTATTTGCCCGAATTGCGTTGCAAATTCGTCAGGTTGGGCGCGGCGCCTTTACTTCAAAAGCGGCGACCAAGCCGGATCGGATGCCATTCCCGGCGTCTCCACGCGGCGCAAATTTTGCCCTGTAAGGTCCACTGACCAAACCTCAACTCTCCCCTCTCTTCCGCGGTATTCGCGGGAGAATATGATCACGCGGCCATTGGGTGACCAGGTCGGGCTTTCGTCCATATAGCTATTTGTCAAAATGCGATCGTTTTTCCCGTCGACATCCATCACGCCAATACCATTCTTGCCGCCTGAACTGTGAGCGAAGGCGATCTTATCACCGCGCGGGCTCCATATCGGAGCGGAATAACGGCCCTTACCAAAGCTGATTCGCTTCACGTTTTTTCCATTGGCGTCCATTGTGTAAATCTGTGGCGAGCCACCTCGGTCGGACGTGAACACGATTTTTTTGCCGTCTGGCGAATAGCTGGCAGAGACATCAATTGCCGGATCAGTCGTTAAACGGGTTGTGCTGCGGGATTTCAAATCCATGACGTAAATGTCTGAATTTCCGCGGCGTTCCATCGTCAGAATCAAACTGTTCCCGTCAGGCGACAAATGCGGTGCATAGGTCATTCCCGGGAAATCACCCAATAACTCGCGGCGACCTGTCTCGATATCCAGCAGGTATATATGTGGATTGCTGTTCTCGTAACTCATATAAACGATGGTCTGAGAACTTGGCGAAAAGCGCGGGGTCAACACAAGGTTCGATCCGCCGAGCAAGTAAATCGGGTTTTCTCCATCTTGATCCATAATAGCGAGCCGTTTGGTTTTTTCTGTTTTTGGGCCTCGCTCATCAATGAACACGATACGAGAATCGAAATATCCGCCCTCCCCCGTCAAGGCCTCATAGATAGCGTCAGACGCTTTATGCGCAGTCCGCCGCCAATTATCGGGCGTGGTTGCGAAACGAACACCTTTTAACTGCTGTCCTGCAAAGACATCCCACAGGCGGAATTCGACCAGAATACGGCTCGGGCTTTCCGTTTTTATGCGGCCGGATACCAAGGCATCCGCTTTAATCACCCGCCAATCGGAAAAGGTCGGTTTATAGTCGATATTGGTCTGGGTTTCCAAAAAGCTGGCAGAATCCAGGGCTTTGAACAAGCCGGAGCGTTCCAAATCGGCCCGAATGACCTGCGCAATCTGAGTTCCCAATTCCCGTTCGGATTGCGTGTTGGCGAGAAAATTCGGCACAGCGATTTGCACCGGGTCGAGATTGCCTTTGGTAATATCAATTTCTAATTGGGCCTGAGCCGGCAAGCTCAGGAAGAGAGCCAGCAGCCATGCGGCCAAGATCGGGAAAATTCGCGTGATACGTGTCATAGGGCCAGTCTTTACAATTGCGGGCGCAAGTTCAAGATAAGTTCTCTCCATACACCATAACGTTCCTCAGGTAGGAAGTCATAAGGTGCACATTTGTTAACGGCTGCGATGGCGCCGCGTTCGGCCACATCCCAATATTCATTTCCGGGCGACAGACGCCGCGACGCGGCTTGATCAATCAATGTCACGCTCTCAACGTGACCGCCGATGACGAGTTTGACGTTGAGGCGGACTTGCAGGTTTTCCGCGTCCTTTGCGGCGGCGGGCATGCGCCAGCATCTATACATTGCATTGGCCACGAGATCGGCTTCCGTTGCGGCAAGGCCGCTGCCCTCGCCCTCAGCTCGGCGGGCGATCTCCTCGAAACGCGCTTGGGCGGCTTCGCTTTCAAGTGCGACCTGTTGGTTCGCCTCGGGCGCGGTTTCGCGGGTTTTATCTATCAGACCCGATAGGGCATCCAGATCAAAACTTGGGGGTTCTGGTGTCGGGTCAGGCTCAGGAATGGCTTCCGCATCTTCTGTGATTTCAGGCGTGATTTCAGCCTGCTTTTCAACGGGTTGCTCTTTTGGAGTGACTTTGATCTCCGGTGCAACCTCTTCCGCATTTTCCATCGGCGTCGGCGAGGTCATAATCTCCGGCTGCTCTTCCGGGACGACGCGTTTGGGGGGGCGTTTTATCGCCGCAGACACATTGGTTTCCGGTGCAACCGTGAGGATTTGAACGGGTATGACTTTAGCTTCGGTCAGGGGTTTGGCCTCAGCCGCAAACAAGGTGAAACCGCCAAAAACGCCGATATGCAGCATCAGGGATATGGGGAGGCCGAGTTTAATTCCCCGAACTCACGGGGTCGGTGACGAGGCCGAGATTTGAGAAGCCGGCGGCATTGACGCGGGCCATGACTTTCATGACAGCTTCATAATTGGCTTGACCGTCGCCGCGCAAATAGATGCGTTCGTCATAGCCATTATTACTGATGGCGACGAGGCGCGTGGCGATGTCGTCAAGCGCAATTTCGGTTTCTTGAATGAAAATTTCACCGACAGCATTGACTGTAATCGTAATCGGCTCCGTCTGCGACGGCAGGGATTTGGCGTCTGTTTTCGGCAGCTCAATCGGAACGCCCACGCTGAGCAGCGGCGCGGCAACCATGAAAACGATTAGTAACACCAACATGACATCGACCAGCGGCGTTACATTAATGTCCGCATTCAACGCTGTGCGGCGATGACGCCGACGGCCTGAATTTCGGCCCACGCCGCGTTTGACGTTCGCGCCCATCTTTACGCGCCTTTGCTGAGCTTACGCGAAAGAATGGCAGAGAGCTCGTCAGAATACCCTTCCAAACGACCGCCATATTTGTCCAGGTCAGACGTAAACATATTGTAGAATATTAGCGCAGGGATCGCAGCGATAAGACCTAACGCCGTCGCAAAGAGCGCTTCTGCGATACCGGGGGCGACGACGGATAGGTTTGTATTCTGACTGGCCGCAATCGCGCGGAACGCATTCATAATACCCCAGACCGTCCCGAACAGGCCTACGAACACCGAGGCCGACGCCACAGTTGCGAGGACCGTCATGCCGCGCTCGGCTTTAGCGAGTTCGCGGTTGATAACCAAGTTCATGACACTGTCGATACGCTCATGTGTTGCGTTGGAGCGGCCCAAGACGCCCGGTGTCGCGGCAGCATTTTGGCTCTCATTATATTCGCGCATGGCGGCTGCAAAAACACGGGCCATTGGATCGCGTGTATCGGACCCCAGGGCCTTTGCCAACTCGTCTAACGTCCGGCCCGACCAGAACGTATCCTCGAACGCGGTCGCGCGGCGTTTGAGCATGGCAAACATGATAAATTTATCAACGGCCACAACCCAAGACCAGATTGAGGCAAGTGCAAGCAGGATCATAACGGATTTTACAACCCAATCCGCGCGCAGAAAAAGCGAGATAAAGGAGAAATCCCCGCTATGGACGTCAGCCAAGGGACTGGCCTGAAATATAACGTCAAACATGTGAATCCTTCTATAGGTCTTTGGCGAATTGAACTGGCGTTAGCGCCCCATTGCCCTTGGAGCCAGTTACGCGTTTGTAAGCTGTAATAATAAAACCTTAACCCTATCCTTAAACGAACTGCTTAGAATTGCCAAAATACAGCTTAATTTGGTCGTAATTTGGGCGGAATCGTCACATATGACGTCTTACAACTCGGAGAATATCATGCGTACATCCTTTAAAGGGCTCACAGCCCTCGCCTTTGTGACAGTCACACTGTCTGCTTGCGCAAGCAATCCCAAGGTTGAAGAACCGGTGGTTCAAACACCCGTCGTCATCGCGCCTGTAAAACCGGCCTGTTACGAGGTGTCGGACCTGCAACGTGTGGAAATTCCGGCTGAGACCAGAACTGTCGTTGGTATCAGTTTGATTGAAAATCCACCTTATGATCCGATTGAGCAGCGCACAGAGCAGAAAATCGTCATGAAACAGGCGCAAGTCTTTTATGTCGTGACCAATCCGGAAACCGGAAATCAGACTGAAGTTTCGAATTTCTGCAGCCCGGACGTTGTCGTTGGAGCCGTTGGCCCCGCGCCGGGCGAAGCGATCGGCGCGCCGTCACAGGGCTAACATTTAGCCGGCCCAAATCGGTTTGCTATTATAAGGGTCCCGTTCCGCGCGGGACCGCAGTGCCGTAGCGTTGTGACCAATATCGGCCAATGTCGCGGGCATTATTAATGAAGCGCGCACCGCGCCAACTCATAATACCACAATTTTCAAATTCAGGACTGCCCTCCGCAAGCGCAAGCGTTGGGCAGTTTTGATTCTTATCCCCCAATAACGCCACGAGGTCCGTTCGCGGTTTCGCAATCGGTTGATAGATCATCTCGATGCTCTGCTGGATGGCGGGGTAATAAGACAAGACGCCCCAAATCTCCGCGCATTCCGGACAATACTCTCGTCGATTATTATCCGCAAAGCCGGGCGGGAGAAGGAAAAGTGTGTCCCGCGTCATTAAAAATACTCCGCGAGAACAGCATCGAGACGACGCCTGACGAGAGCCGTGAGTTTTTGCAGCCCGTAATGCTCAAGAACGCTGCGGTAAATATCTTCGCGGCCCGCAAATTCATCCGCGCTTCGGATTTCGAGCACTAGCGCGGCCAGCTCGCTCATCGGGATTTCTGCGAAGCCGCGCGGGCCGAGATCGCGCAGACTGACAGGTTTCTGATCCGGCAAACGCAATATCCAGCCGACACTGTCATCGGGACCATCGACCTCAGGGTCAGGCTCTCGCTCAACAATGATGTCGCCGGATTTCTCCGCGAGGGTAATGGCGCGTTCAAATTTGCGGCGCACGGGCGCGGCGATTTTCATTAGGCCCGAGGCCTTGGCGTAGGTCTGAAACAGGGACAAGGCCTGCATCGGAGCTTGGTATTGCAGGATTTCAGTTAGGCCATGCACAAATTGAACCTGCGTCGCTGCGCGCGGGTCAGCGGTTTTGCGGGTGGGCCAGAGGGTATAAGGGGTGTGGGTGATTTGGGTCATTAAGGAGCTTCATTTTTATTTGGCGGTAAGTCATCGACCAAGATTTCGTCATAAGGCAATCGTAAAATCAAAACCATTAAGCTGCAAATAAAGAAGCAGCTGCACGCCCATGCAAGTCCTCCAACACCGATCGAGACAACATTCGTTGTTAAGCTTGGAACGACAAATGCTAGCATAAAAACTATTGGAATAAGGAAGATTGAAAAATAGGCGACCAATGCGATCCACGCCATTATAGCGTTGAAAACCCTAGTAATTCCAACTGGGCTGATAGTTTCGCCTTCATTTCTGAAGGACGCTTGAAAAGGAGAAAAGAAATTTATGAGCGGCGCGTACCGATACTTTATGAGACCCTGAGAAAGGTCATCATTCGGGACCACGGAGCTTATCATTGAATCGATAGATTGAATTAAAATTTGTTGATTCAAAAATAGTATACCTGCGCCAAACAGACTGAAAGAAAACAAAACAACACTAATTTCTAAAAGCTTAGGAACATCAGAAAAATCGATTCCTAGTATAGCGATTTTGACCCCACTACCGCTGTATGCTGTAAACATGATCGCTAGATAGATTGAGCCGAGCAATAAATTTCTCACCAAGGATTTTGTTTGCTTTTCATAAGATGAGATCATGTCAGAAATGAACTCTGGGGATATCAATTTAGCATTATTAAAACCTGCCATTCGCTGATCGATTAGAATTCTCAATCGCCGCATTGGGGTGAGACGCACACGTTTGGTTCTCATTCTTAGATCCGTCATTTAGGCACCTCCAAATAAGGCCCCAACGCCTCCACCATAAATTTCGGCGCTCTCTTCGGGCGGCCTTCGGGCGTTATGCAGGCGGCTTCGGATATGGCAGTCACGAGTAACTCCTCGCCGCGGTAAACCGCTTGGCTGACCCAGAGGCGGGCGCCTTTTATCCGGTCATATGTTGTGACGACCACGAGATGATCATCCACACGGGCGGGTTTCATATAGTCGAGTTCAATCTTTCGAATGGCAAAAGCGAGCGGATCATCCGCATCCCAAAGTTTCGCATGTTCAAACCCAACGAGACGGAAAAAACTGCTCCGTGCGCGCTCACAAAAGCGCAAATAATTCGCGTAATAAACAATGCCGGAAAAATCCGTGTCTTCATAGAACACCCGCAAAGGATAGTGATGCTCCCGCCCCTCAAACCAGCCAATATTGGGTTGTTCGGTCAATCTATTTTCCCTCAAACAAAGTCGGTGCGGGCGGCGTGGAGGGCGGGTTCAATCCCAGATGCGCATAGGCGCGCGGGGTCGCCATTCGGCCGCGCGGGGTGCGTTGCAAAAAGCCTTGCTGAATGAGGTAAGGCTCAATCACATCTTCCAGCGCATCGCGTGCTTCGGACAACGCCGCCGCCAATGTGTCTGCACCTGTCGGACCACCGCCGAACATTTCGCACAACGCATGAAGATAGCGCATATCTTGCTTGTCTAAACCAATATCATCCACGCCGAGCCGTTTCAGCGCTGCATCTGCAGCGGGCGCATCGACGACTGCGTGACCTGCATGTTCAGACAGATCCCGCACCCGCCGCAAAAGCCGCCCGGCGACACGGGGCGTTCCGCGCGCGCGGCGCGCGATTTCATGCGCGCCGTCCGACGTGATATCCATGCCCAGTTTTCCAGCTGCGCGGGTGACGATGCTGGTCAGGTCTTTGACATCATAAAATTCGAGGCGGACGGGAATGCCGAAACGATCCCGCAACGGGGTCGCGAGCAGCCCCGCCCGCGTGGTCGCCCCTATGAGCGTGAAGGGCGCAATATCAATCTTGATAGACCGTGCCGCCGGCCCGTCCCCTATTATGAGGTCGAGCTCAAAATCTTCCATGGCGGGGTAGAGCACTTCCTCGACGACGGGATTGAGGCGATGGATTTCATCAATAAAGAGAACATCATTCGGCTCCAGATTTGTGAGCAGCGCGGCAAGGTCTCCGGCCTTTGAAATAATCGGCCCCGAGGTTGACCGGAAATTCACGCCAAGCTCTCGTGCAACGATTTGCGAAAGTGTCGTTTTACCCAGTCCCGGCGGACCCGAGAGCAGCAAATGATCCAATGGCTCGCCCCGCCCTTTCGCGGCCTCGACATAGACTTTCAAATTTGCAATCGCGGAGGCCTGCCCGACGAAATCGCCAAAGGACAGCGGACGTAACGCGCGGTCCCGAACATCCCCGGTCTGGGTGTCAGCGGATATGATACGGCCCTCGGTCACTTAGGACCCCAACTCCTTCAGCGACACTTTGATCAGATCGTCCAAACTCGGATCATCCGCAAATGTGCCGTAAGCTTTCGCGACGGCGCGCAGGGCCTCGCTTTGACCTATGCCCAAATTCTCCAGCGCGCTGATGGCGTCATTGCGCAGGCGCATATCGGATAGGCCTTCATTGCGTTCCGCTTCGCCTGCCCCGGAGGAAGATGGCGGCGTAAAGGCCGCTTGAAATCCGCGGCCCGTGGGCGCAGCTTTACCGGAGAGTTCTGTCGCAATCCGCGTCGCCAGTTTGGGCCCCACACCCGAGGCGCGGGAAAATGCGGTTTTATCTTCCAATGCAGCTGCACTCATAATTTCACCGGGCGACAAGATATCTAATATCGCCAGAGCCGCTTTTGGCCCGACCCCTTGGACAGATTGCAGGCGCACGAACCACGCACGCGATTCCTCTGAGGCGAACCCGTAAAGCGTGATTGATTGCTCCCGCACAATCGTCTCAATGTGCAGGCGTGCGGGCGTGCCTTCGGAGAGCTGGCCCAAGGTTTTTGACCCGCATTGCACAAGATAACCCACGCCCCCGCAATCCAGAATCGCCTCACCTGTTCCGGCCATCAAGCACACACCGCTGAGCATCCCGATCATGTCGCCACCCAAAGCCAAAAAGAGGAATCAAAACAAAACATCATAGGCACGGTCTAGGGCCTTCATGGCGAAAGGCAAATATTAGGATTTTGAAACAACATTAGTATCTCATTAACCGATTTAGATTAGCGGGGATTTATGGTTAACAACTTACGAACATTCAGGCTGTTTTTGGTCGGTGGACTCAGCGCTGCAGCCGTAAGTGCGTGTGCGCCGTCATATAAAACGGCGACCCAGGAGGCGTCTTTGCGAGCCGGATATGGTTATTCGCAATCGGCCTATGGATATAAGTCACAGCATTCTTCCACAGCAACGCACCGCTCACGCTATGGCGGAGGGCTAAGAGGGTCTTGCCAAGCCGAAGTTCAGAGCTGCGGCATGATGAGCGTCGTCCCTGTTTATCCGGTCTATCAGTATGTCACCCAGCCGCCTGCGCCCGAAGTTCAGATTGTCGAGGTCCCGCAAATCGTAGAGCCGGAACCCATTCCATATGTCGAACCCATCCCTTATGTGGAGCCCGTTTACGAACCGCCGGTGCATCACTGGCCAGAGCCGGAAACACCTGTCATAGACTGGACCCCTCTGCGCAAATAGCGCACCTATCTGTCAAACGGATCATCCCTCTGTAAGCTGCTGTTTCGTCACTAATTTGGACGGCTTGGTGACGCGGGTCCTCAACAGTCTCATCATCGTCGTGCATGAAGAGCTTGAGGACGAAGACATAACTCGCAGTGTTGGGAATGACCCGTCAGGGGTTCTCGTCCCGGACAAGTATTAATTTCTAACTCACGCGCCGCGCCAATTGTGCGGGCGTCAATATGTTGTTCCCATGCGTTATGGCGATGGCCAGTGCGTCGGCGGCATCGCCCGCCTTAACATTTGCGCCCGAGAGCAAGAGATTGACCATATGCGCGACTTGCGCCTTGTCAGCGGCGCCCGTTCCGACAACGGATTTCTTGACCAGCCGCGCAGCATATTCCCCGACGTTCAAGCCATTAGATGTCGCCGCCAAAATACACGCCGCCCGGGCTTGGCCCAATTTCAGCGCGCTCATCGCATTGTCTTTCATAAAGGCCTCCTCCACCCCCGCTTCGGATGGATTAAATTCACCGATAAGCGTGGTCAGCGCATCAAAGATAAAATGAAGGCGTGAGGCCAGCGGTTCTTTACGCGGGGGACGGATAACGCCGTGGGCAATATGAGTAATCTTATTCCCAGCCTTATCAATCACGCCCCAGCCACACGCGACTAATGAGGGATCAATCCCGATAATGCGTGTTACAGTCATGCCGGAACGTTACGTGAACAAGCTGCCTTTGCCAAGCTTTCTCTTTAATTGAATTCGGGAGTTGCCTGAGACTGCTCTGCCCCGCTAATTTTTGGAGCCCTGCCCCCCGTCCATAGGTCACACAACCTAGGTAGAGCGGTATCGTCGCGGGCGTTTCTGACGGTGTTCCTACAAGAGATTTTGAAGGAGAATGACAGGCGTTCATTTTGTTATTTTAATTTAAAATTAACCATAATATCTGATTTCCTGTGAATGTATCAACGCGCGACCAAAATGGAGCTATTCCTTTTTTCATTGGTTGTGATTTTTTTGTCCGGCGCACCGGGCTCACTCTACGTAAAGCTATTCAACTACGCTCCGCCCACGCCGGAAGTATTGTTATCGATCCCGGTATTGCTTCTGATGCTACTCAACATGCTTCTCAGAGTGCGGGCAACACTGACGGGCGTAATTGCTTGCTGGACGTGGGTCGCGATAGCGCTATTGGCAGTGACATCATACACATGGTCAGTAAGTCCGGCGGATACAATTCGCGAGGCGATCGTCATGCTAATCGTCGTGACTTATTTGGGCATGGTTGCGGGTATTGCGAATTGGGAAGACATCATAAAATGTGTCTGGCGAAGTTGCCTTCTGCTGATCGTCATCAGTTTTATCTTATATGTCGGAATTCCGAAACTGGGTAAAATGCAGGAAGTCTATGAAGGCGCCCTTGTCGGCCCTTGGTTCGAAAAGAACGCGACCGGACAATTCTTCCTATGGGCCGGGCTAACCAACCTGGCTTATTTGGCAATAAAGCCGAAAAGAATCTTGATAGCCAGTTTCTTCGTTGTGGTTTGTTTTATCGGTCTCATTTTAACCAAGTCCACAACAGCGTTATTGGCCTATCTTGTCGTAATAGCTTTTTTCATGCTCGTCGGCGTATTGCGGCGTAACGTTATTATTAGCGTCCCGGCGACGCTTCTCATAGTCGCGGCTATGGTGCCTCTTTTTCTATATACAGACGGAGATGCTTCGGGACTTTTAGAAGGCCTTGGCAAGAGCGGAACCTTAACGGGCCGAATCCCGATTTGGCAGGCAATCATCGATTATTCACTCCATGACAAGCCACTACTGGGTCATGGTTATAGTGCCTATTGGGCCGATCAGTATGCATTTGGCTCGCGGGCACTCGTTTATGATGAGCTCGATTTCACCGTGCATCACAGTCACAACGCGCTAATTGAAGCCCGCTTGGACTTAGGATGGATAGGGGCAGCACTGTTAGCTGCAGCTCTGGTTCAAACAATTTTTATGAGTCTCATCAGGCTTCGCTCGTCTAATGGTGCCTATTTCGCGATCCCGTTTTGCATCGCAGTAATTATGGTTGGGGCCGTCGAAACCAGTCCGGCCGGCGTCCGTAATCTTTCCGGGTTTCTCTTTGTTCTTACACTCGCAAAAATGACACTGAACCCCAGTCGTTCGGACAGATTAAGTGGATTTTGGCATTACATGAAAAAGCTGGCGGCCGGTCGGAAAAACCTTGTCAGTAGCCCCGCATTTTCACCCGCCTACCCGGTAGCCCGCGCAGACATAGTCTAAGGCGGCGGCGGGAACACTGGATTCAATAAAAATCAGCGGCGATCCATAAGTGTATTGACCAGTCCTGTGTCCCACCTATTGGTGTTTGCATCGAACATCCCAAAGGTAGGCCCGGCAAAGTCGAAAACGCACCACCCCATACCCTTTTTCTCTGACGCGCGTTTTACAACGCCTAAATAAAGTGACCGTTGCTCTGTTGAGATTGACGTACCGGCGCCAAATTCTCCCAGTAGCACCGGCATGTTTCGGCCATTATCGGACCGGTATTTTGCGACATCATCGAACACTTTCTCAACCGCGCGAACATCCTGCCTCGTTCCCCATTTTCGTGGATAGGGTGGATAATCCGTAAATTCCATATCCTGATGGGTAAATTCTAACGGCTCATAATAATGAAAAGTTGTTATGACCCGCGGGTCAAAATTCGGTGCAAACTTTACGCCATTGACCCCATGAACCAGCGGGTAATGAGACCCCCATTGAGAGCTCCCAAGCACAACCCATCTCGACGGATGGTCCTTTCGAATAATTTGCATAAACTGCGCGTTTAATCGATTCATGCGCGCTATGCCTTTGGGTGTCTTATAGTCCTCATCAACACCTCCATTTACCGCATCAAAATGAGGCTCATTTATAAATTCAAACATAAGATGATCGGGCCATCCTCTGAAATATTCAGACAGTTGCGTCCAAATTCTCAGAAGCTTCGCCTCTTGGGCCGCGGGATTTTCGTTAAATTCATTAAAGTGATGAACATTGATAATGACTTTGACGTCCCTATGAATTGCGCTCTCAAGGACGCCATCCACATAGTTTAAAAATCTTGGGTCGATCGTGTAATCCGGGCCCGGGCCCGTATAGGCAGACCACTTCACAGGCAGGCGCACAGTATCGAAACCGGCCGCTCGTATTCTCGCAAAATCATCCGCCCGAATTGTATAGCCCCAGTTCTCTCCGGGAGGGGCCTCTAATGCCGACCCCATATTTATGCAGCGTTTGACAGGCTGATTTTCTAATCTTGCTGTGACTTGACTATAGTCGTTTGCAGACACATCTGAGGGACCGCAGCCGTTCAGGAAAGCCGCACAAATCGCAATGGCGGGGATGGTCAATAGTGAACGATTGATTTTAAATTTCATTGGAAATTCCAAAGCTGATAAAAATTTACTATGTACCACCTCCAGTCAGCCGAAGACGATTTAGCTCAACTTATATTCCGATATAGTTTAAGTTATGTTGCGATGGGGCGTTTCTCCAGCTTGAAGTGATATTGCCACAGGGCTCAAGAGGCATTCACGGCCAGACGATTTGTCTCTAGATTAGCTGTTTTTGCCTCAAAATCAGCATATTCCAGACAAAATCGCGCCTTGTTAGGGCTTATCCCTGCCTCGTGCGTGTCCACGTTAATCACTTATGCGAATATCACAAAATCGGCAAATATGGCCGAATTTGTGATTTCAAATAATCCGGAACGGCGCCAATTACTGGGGAGTTATCATATGTCAGTCTTGTCAAAGTTTGGGTATATCGCGATTGCGATTTCTCTGTCCGCTTGTGCCACCACATCGCAATATACCTCGGGTCAGGATTACCTCTCGCGGTATCAGACATCAGACACGGCCTTGCAGATGACCGGCAGCGGAACAGATGCCGATGTTCGGGCCATCGCCGCCATTGAGCCAGATTTGCGTTTCCCCGCCCGTATCGGCTTGGCGCGCATCAACCACAGCAATCTGACGAGCGTTCCCGTAGATGAGGCCGAAAGTTGGCGCGATGCAGCGGTACGCCTCGGCCCGTCATTCGGTACAATCATCCCCGTGTCTCCCCTCGTCGCCAATTCCGTCAGTAGTTTTGATCAGCGCAAAGAAACGACCGTCATTGACCACATTCGCCGCGGAGCCGCGCGGCAGCATTTGGACTATGTCATCGCTTATGAGGTATCGGATCTCGCTGAGTCGGACGGGAATGCTTTACGTCTAGCTGACCTGACCGTGTTGGGGCTCTTCATATTGCCAAGCCGCAATCTGAAAGCCGAAGCCACAGCCAGCGCGATCTTGCTCGATGTACGCAATGGCTATCCTTATCTGACGGGCAGCACATTTGCTGACAAAAAAAGTGTCAGCACCGTGGTCGGAAAAGGTGACCGCAAGGACAAGCTCCGCAATGCTGCGCGCCGGGTGGCGGTTGCGCAAATTGCTGAGGAGTTTGCGGATGGGCTGCAGGATCTCAAACATGTGGCCGACGGTGTGAAACTGGCGGAGGCGCGTATGAATACATCAAATTGAGAGTTCACAGTCTCGCGAGCCAATCTCACGAAAATTGCACCGATAGGTGTTTTGTATGTGAAAGCCGATTGCGCGATAGAGTGATTAACGACCCGAACCCCTTTTGGCGTTATAAATGAAAAATTTCGGTGCTATCCCTTAAGCGCCAAAATTCCTACCCCGGCCGTGTCTCTCCCTCCCCTTGGTGACGCAGTCGGGGTTTCTTTTTGGGACCTCACCATTTTCACATACATATTGCGGTTCACAATAAGAGACCAACAAAATTTTATTCAGGCCCTAAAGTTATGTTATATCATTGAATAATTTTAAGTAGATGTTTAAGCTGGCCAAATGAGGACCTATCGTAACATATTTGCCGTGATTGTGCTCGGGTGTGCTTTAGGTTGCTCTCAGTCAAACTCTTCGCCAGCTTATGAGTGTTCCTATGAACAAGATCTCCCCGTTGTGGATGACCTTGCAAAATCGGGCTCTATCTTCTTATTCGGCGAGAGGCACGGAACCACTGAGGCTCCCTCATTTATCACCAATTTTGCCTGCGCTCTAGCAAGTGAGACACAAGAGCCTATAATTGTTCTATTTGAGTTGCCTATGCCAAAAAGTCTCGCGGAAACGTCCACTGACAACATTCCTATTTCCCAGGCTATAGAGCTTATTCTTGCTGAAGGCGAATTTTACTGGACACGGGAACATGATGGAAGAACCAGTGTCGCTATGATGGATGCAATTCACCAAATATTGAAAATGAAAGAACAAGGTTTGAATATCTACCTTGGGAGCATTTTTCCAGACGAAAATACTAGGTCTAATTATAATGATTTGGGGCCGACCTTCGCTGATAAAGACACACATCTTAATCGGTTTTTTCAAGAAGCATCGCAAATCGTAAAATATAAGGATGATTTTGAGAACGTGATCGTCTTAAGCGGCAAAAATCATACTCGAAATCACCTTATGTTTTTCGAAAGAATGAGACTGGATTTTAACTATGTTGGATTTGTTCAACAATCCGGCGGCGGCACGGAATGGAATTGCCAACCAAGACTCGGGGGGTGCGGCGTCCACCCCGCGAATACCTACCGCAGAGATCTTATAAAAGCCTCGGATAACGGATCTTTGGTGATGTTCGGTCAAGACGAAGAGCTATTTGACGGCGCATTGGTTTTTAAGGCCACCACCGCTTCTCCTCCGTTTTTAATGACAGCATTGACTGATTAACCTCTTTAAAATTACCGGGCTATATTACAGACCGTTAGCCTCATCAAAGACATAGGCCTTATCAATAACCGTTACATTGGGCGGGCGCTTCTCGTGCTCGAACCAATCCCAGCCTGTTTTCAGATTTGACCAAAATACATAATTTCGATTACCGCGCTGTGCGTCTAAGTTGGCCTTTGTCATTTCAAACGGGAAGATATGCACGCGGATGAAACTTTGACCCCCGGCGAAGGCGGCTTCCGCATCCGCATAGATGTCCTCAATCCCGTCATTTGTCATCGCGTAGCAGCCAATGGACACGCAATCGCCGTGGACCATGAGGAAGCTGCCTGTAAAGCCACGGGCGCGGTCATAGGCATTGGGAAATCCGAGGTTAAATGAGAGATGATAGCTAGAGTTCGGGTTGAGCGAGGATGGCTTGATAAAATAGAAGCCTTCCGGAGACTGCCCGTCCCCCTCTTTCAGCTTTGGCCCCAAGTCCCCCGACCAAGTGCAGATGTCGAAACTGCGGTCCAGGTGAAACGCTTCGCCCTCGCCGCGTTTCCACATTTGCAACACACCTTTGTCGTGGTCCACTGTGGTCTTTATTATACGGATGAAGAGGTCTGAAGATAAATTCGGCTCAGGCGACTGCGATTGCGTTTGCGCCGCAGGCTGGCAGGCACAAAATAAAGACATAAAGAGAACTACTGCGGCGCGTTTCATGTGATCTCCTTTATCATAATTGAGCTTCGCGCAGCAGCGCCTTTTCCTTATAATTTAAACGTGCATTCAGGCCCGTAAAAGCCAGTCTGCGGAAATGTTTTCGATAAGAGGCGATTAACATGTTTTAAAGACGGTCCGCTCTCACGCTGCTAGCTAAAATTTCAATGAGTTGGAGCTTTCATGTGACCCTACCTATTACGGCGAATACTGACGCTGACAAAAGCGCTGACAAAAGTAGTGTAACTTATATGCTGCGAATTTCTCGAGAGCAAATTGAAGCCAGCGCGAGACGGATTGAAAGAACCCGTGTCCTCCTATCTAATAAACTGCTTACATCATATAGCTTTAATTGAACCGTACCCTTTGGCCGTTCCCGATTTGACCAAATATAAGCAAGGTTTGGCTCGCGTGACCTCAAAGCTGAATTGGTAATTTGCCCCCCGCGGTAAACACGGCTCTTTAAACATTGACTCAATCGCCCCGGCGGTCCTGCTCTTTTTCGCCGCATTCCCTAAAATCCTGCCTTATTCGCGCCTTTCGCCGCAATCCCTGCCACATTACCGAAACATTGCCTCAAAATCAGCACAGCCGCGTCCAACCCTCGCCCTTTGCGGCGCTCAAATAGGTTTCATCAACACACCTAAGGGCTAAGACCATGACAACACTTTTGAAATCCGCCGCAATCGCCGCTTTAATCACAGGCTTCGCAAACACTGCACATGCCGGATCGCCAACTGCCTTTGCCGATGATGATTACCTAGCCATGGTCGAGCCCGCCCAAATCATGACGCCGCATCAAGGCTCTGCCGAGCTTCGCCAAACCGCTTTTCTGGAAGAAACAGACGCCACGCCCCACAGTGGATCTGCCGAATTGCGCCAAGCCGCCTTTATGGAGCAGGAGAAACTGGACGCGACAAACCGGATCGCCGTTGCGCGCCTTGACCATGGCCGCTTCATTCCGGCGCCATATGCCGAAGAAGCCGACTGGAAATTCCTCGACAAGCGCGTGGACGTCAAACTCGATCTAATGACCGCCGGTGATCACTTCAAATATCTGCCGGGTATCGATTTCCAAGGCGTCGACACCGACAACAAGATTGACGAAATCCGCATCACGGCCGCGAATGAAGGCTACTCCCACGTCATCCTCTACGGGATGGGCACGGATGCTTACTGGTCCAGCTTTGGCAGTAAAGCGCTGTCCGAGACCGGCCTGACCGTCCATGAGGATTGCGCCAGCTGGGACGAAGCGGAAGCCAAAGCCCTGCTCGTCGACACGCACACCGGCGAAGTCCTCGGCGCGGCCAAAGCGGACGACGTCACATATAACATCGGCTATCTGGCTGACGACATGGAGCGGGTCATCAAAACACTGACTTAGACACAAGAACCGCCGGGCTACGTCTCCATCGCTCACCCCCAAAGCGAGCGAGCGAGATTGGCGGGGCAAGCAGGCGCAGGGCCCTCTCCCCCTGCGTCTGCATTTTTACATCTGCGTGAGACTTATCCCCAGAGTTAGACTTATACACAAAAGGACTATATTCCTATCACCACATAGGCTATCACAAACACTCCGAACACGCCCTAAGGTCCCATCATGGTATTTGTTGCAGAGAATGATTCGATACATGGCGCGGGCGGCCAGGAGCTGGACTCCACGCCTCAGAGCCAAGAGGCCGAGGCCGCCCTTCTCGGCGTGTTGCTTTACGATAATGAGGTCTATCACAGGATTTCACCGATTGTGCAGGCCAAGCATTTCTACAATCCCGTCCATTTGCGAATTTTTGATGCCGTCGCGCGTCTTATCGAGACAGGCAAGCTTGCTGATGCGATTGTTCTGAAGAACCGCTTCTCCCAAGATGAAACGCTGGTCGATATTGGCGGCGTGGAATATCTCGCATTGTTGCTCGACAACGCCCCGCCCACCGCGACGGCCACGGAATATGCCAAGCTGATCTTTGACCTCGCTATGCGGCGGGAGTTGATCCGCCTGTCGGACCTCATCAAAGCTACAGCCACCGACCCGGATAGCGAAGCCGACGCGCAAGCCCAAATCATCGAGGCCGAAAGCCAGCTTTACAATCTCGCAGAGCTTGGCGGGACGCAGCAAGGCTTTGTCGATTTCGAAACGGCCTTGGTCGCCTCTATTGAGATGATGTCCGCCGCTTTCTCGCGGGACGGCAATCTGTCCGGGATTTCCACAGGGCTGATTGATTTGGACCGCCAGCTTGGCGGGCTGCATAAATCGGACCTCATCATCCTCGCGGGTCGTCCCTCTATGGGGAAAACCTCGCTCGCGACGAACATCGCCTTTCACGTCGCGAAACATTTCAAGAAAGAAAAAGACGAAACCGGCATTGAGAAAACGACCGATGGCGGCGTGGTCGGGTTTTTCTCACTGGAGATGAGCTCGGAACAGCTCGCGACGCGTCTCTTGTCAGAACAATCGGGCGTCTCCTCTCACCACATCCGGCGCGGCGATATTACCTCCGCTCAATATGAGCATATCCGCGACGCGGCGGATGAGATTATCCAAATTCCGCTCCACATCGACGACACGGGCGGCCTGTCCATCGGCGCGCTGTCGGCGCGGGCGCGGCGGCTCAAACGGCAAAAGGGGCTCGACTGCATCGTGGTCGATTACCTCCAGCTTCTCACGGGCGGCGCGGGCATGAACTCCAACTCCAACCGCGTGCAGGAAGTCTCAATGATCACGCAAGGCCTCAAAGCCCTCGCCAAGGAATTAGACGTCCCCGTCCTCGCCCTCGCCCAGCTCTCGCGGCAGGTCGAACAGCGCGACGACAAGAGACCGCAGCTCTCAGACCTACGCGAATCCGGCTCCATCGAGCAGGACGCCGATGTCGTCATGTTCGTCTTCCGCGAAGAATATTACCTCGCGCGGACAGAGCCGTCAGAGGACAATGTCGCCGAGCACGAAGAGTGGATGGCAAAGATGGAAAAACTCCACGGTAAAGCGGAAGTTATTATCGGCAAGCAGCGGCACGGTCCCATTGGGACGGTCGCGTTGAGCTTCCAGCCGAACCTGACGAAGTTTGGCAATTGGGTTGAGGAGGAGTATGGGTCCGGTGGCGGCGGGGCGTTTTAGAAGTTGGAACCCAGACCCATTCGTCTTGTTACTTTAGTGGCGTAGCTCTAAGGAAACGAAAATGATCTATTTAAAAATCAGTCTTATCATTTGGAGCCTTGGACTGCTAATCGGTACGCTTATTCCAATGTTTCGTACAAAAACTTGGTGGTTGCGGGCTTGGACTTATGCACGGATTCAAATTTTGTGCCTGACGGGTCTTACATTATTCGTATGGCTTACTCTCTTTGGGCTTGAGCCTTACTGGACTGGTTTGATGCTCGTCGGCTCACTCTTGATTGTCATACTTTGCCTACGAGACATTTTACCCTTCACCTTTTTAGGAAAAGAACAAACTCCCAAGATATCTCTTGGCCCAGGTCAAAATTCCGTAAAGCTATTTGTCGGCAATGTCCTGATGGATAACACATCTCACCAAGGTCTGCTTGATATGATAGAGGATGTGTCGCCCGATATTATCTTTTTAGTCGAAACAGACGACAAGTGGCGTAATTATATGTCGCCGCTTGAGAACAGGTTCAAACACAAATACTTGCTGCCACTGCCCGATTTTAACGGCATGCTTTTCTATTCCCGTTTTCCGATTTTAGATATCCAAGAGCGGTACTTGGTACAGGATCATATTCCATCTCTCACCTTTGAGCTAGACGCGGGCGATGGCGAGAGGATAAAATTCTATGGTCTGCACCCCCGTCCGCCCCGGCCGGAAGATGATACAGCAGATTTAGATAAAGAACTCGAGAATGTTGCGAAGGAAGTCGACAAATCCTCTATGCCAATCATTGTGACGGGCGATCTTAATGATGTAGGATGGTCAACCACAACAAAACGGTTTTTGAGAATGAGCGGTTTGAAAGACCCGCGACGTGGTCGAGGCTTGTTTAACAGCTATAATGCTAAGAATCCGCTTGTCAGATGGCCTTTAGATCACGTCTTTCATTCCAACCACTTTGGATTAATTTCGTTGAAGCGTATGCCCGCTTTCGGGTCAGATCATTTTCCGATTTTCATTGAGCTCGGAATTAAAAAATAGACGACTTTCAAACTTCCATCCTTATTGAGTAAAAGGCGCTTTCACCTTTCACCCTTTTCCCCGGACTTGTTCTGGTGATCGATATAGTGCTGAATATGAACCAGAAGCGATGCGCGCCCGTTGGGTCGGATCCAATTGATTTCAATTACAAGTGTTGCAATGACGAGGCTTATGAATTGATAGAACTTAACCGTCGCGAAACATTTTTGTTATCCTCAACTTTATCGGAGGGCCCATTCGACGTGTGTCACTGCTTTTTGGACACGGCTCTTTCTCATTGATATTGCATCGAATAAATCATCAGGTCAGGCCTTTTCCGTGGTGTATGGGAGTTGCGTCCACCAAATACAGAAACAAGATCCTCGACATCAAAACCTGTAATATACTAACCCTGTTCTTTCAAACACGCGACAGGCGAGGCCTCGCTCGGTGTAATTTGTCGAAGACAAAATGCACGAGTCCAACGCTGGCCATACTGGTAGGAGCTTGAAGACAATCGATTGATATTCGATTGGCAAAAGCGGGCATTCCATAAAAATCGATTAACAATCGATTTGTTATGAAATCTTCAAAAACCATCGCCGCAGAGCCTAGCAATTGGCGTAAGCCAAATGCGGGGGTGTTGGTTGACAACCAACACTCTGGTCCTTCCGTAAAACTAACTTTCCTTCTGTTGTTCCATCGGAAGACCAACTCTGCGGGCACGTCCTGCTTAAATACCGACCTTCGGCTAGCCACTGCATTGCAGCAGGAGCTTCCGCATGTCTAACGCTCTAACATCGTGGCCGAAACGCATAGCCTAGATTGTTTCCCATTATAATCCTGGAAGAGACAATGAGGCGGCGGGTGTGAGTTCAGCGGATTCCAGCCTGTCGAAGACCAGGTTCATTACGACGTTTTCATCGGTGACGCGCATAACATTCACTCGTCATTCAGTCGCAGATTGCCAGTCATTCCTAAGACGAAAAGCTACGTCTGGCTCTGAAAGGACTATTTCAATGCTTCCTGACCTTAAAACTTCCCTTGTTATTTCATTGGCTGTTGTCGGGCTTTCCGCCTGCAGCTCCGTGCCAAAAAGCTCTACCTTGATGACCGGTATTGATACAACGCAACTCTCGAAACCCGCGCCCAACACATTGCGCGCCGCAACGGACCCTGTGTGCGTGAGTTTCTATGACAATGTAGAAACCTATGTCGCGGCAGCGAACCAACCCAATAAAGGCCGGAATTTTCTCACCTCCCTTGGCGTAGGCGTTCTTGCGAGTGTTGCGACGGCGGGTATCGTCCCGTCTGGACTTGGCTCGGTCGGACAAGCCGCCGCCAGCACAGCGGTGAGCACAACAGTCCGTCAAGGCAGCGGCATGGTCATGCAGGGCATTAAGGAAAACTCAAAGACAGGCGAGAAAATCGCAGACGCCGCAGCCGAAATTGGATGCCCAATCTCATTGGCCCCATAAGGCAATCCGTTAGACTGCTGCACCTATCGCACTAATATTTCGACCGCTCGCCATTCGGGCGGCGGGCGTTTTCTAGGATTCTTCGTTTAATTTGCGCGAGGGTGAAGCCGATGGATTTTCGTTTAAACAGCACCGGGTCAACGGCGGAAAGCTCATAGCGGTAAGCCGCTTCGTGCTTTTTCATCAAATCCTTATGCAAGGACCGGATCATGATTATATGCCCGCCACGGATGAGAACGAAATAAAACGCAAAAAACCCGACAATCGTCGCATTGTGATCGCGGAACCGCGGTTCGTCTGAAATGGCCGAAAACGCATAGAGAAAGATAAGCAGCACCAGCATGGTTGGCAGCACAATCCGTTGCAGCCAGACCCGCAGGCATAAATGTTTCGCGATGAGGGTTTCGGGTGTCATCTTAACCTCTCATACGTGCAAACGCCCCGCTTGGATATGAGGCAATTTGGCGAGCCGCACTGTAGCTTAAGTCTTGACGGTAACGGGCGGGCCTGAAAAGAGCCGCGCGAGTTTCAATTTAAGTTTCGGAGTCCCGCTATGGGTTTCAAATGCGGTATTGTCGGTCTGCCCAATGTGGGCAAATCCACCCTGTTTAATGCGCTGACCAAAACGGCTAATGCGCAAGCGGCGAATTATCCCTTCTGCACGATTGAGCCCAATGTCGGCGATGTCGCCGTACCGGAACATCGCTTGGACAAAATCGCTAAAATCGGCGGCTCCGCGCAGATCATTCCCGCGCGAATGAATTTCGTCGATATTGCGGGTCTGGTCAAAGGCGCGTCGCAAGGCGAAGGCATGGGCAACCAGTTTCTCGCCAATATCCGCGAGACTGACGCGATCATCTATGTGCTGCGCTGTTTTGAGGATGAAGACATCACCCATGTTGACGGCCGAATTGACCCGATGAGCGATTTTGAGACAATTGAGACGGAGCTGATGCTCGCCGATTTGGAAAGCCTTGAAAAGCGTAAGCCGGGGTTGGAGAAAAAGCTAAAGCAAAACGACAAAGACGCCATTCAAACCATGCGCCTGATTGAACTGGCGATTGCAGCTTTGGAAGATGGCAAACCTGCCCGGACGGTTGAAATTGATGAGGACGATAAAAAGGCGTGGAAAATGCTCCAATTGCTGACGTCTAAACCCGTGCTCTATGTTGCCAATGTCGATGAAGACAGCGCGGCAAGCGGGAATAACTTCTCGGCCAAGGTTGTAGCGCATGCCGAATCCGAGGGCGCGCAAGCCGTGATTATTTCGGCGCAGATCGAGTCTGAAATGGCGGTGCTCGAAGATGAGGAGCAAGTCGAATATCTCGACGCGATAGGCCTCACCGAGCCGGGCCTGAACCGCCTCATCCAGAAAGGCTATGCGCTGCTGGAATTACAGACATACTTCACCGTCGGTCCAAAAGAAGCCCGCGCTTGGACCTTCCAAAGCGGCTGGAAAGCGCCGCGCTGTGCAGGCGTCATTCATGGTGATTTTGAAAAAGGTTTCATCCGCGCCGAGACAACCGCCTATGAAGATTATGTCGCCAATAACGGGGAACAGGGCGCGAAAGAAGCCGGTAAGGTTCGCCAAGAAGGCAAAGATTATGTCGTCAAGGATGGCGACATCATGTTGTTCAAATTCAATGTCTAAAATGTGAACAGCCGCGTTTATTTGAATTTAACGACTCGTATGGAAAATGACGACCGATTAACCGGGACCTTTTATCCATGCACAAAATTCTTATCGCAGCACTCTTCACCGCTATCGCCACACCTGTTTTCGCAAAGGATTCCGGCGATGCTGCCTTTGACCTGCTGTCCCAATACACAGCGGAGAAACAGCGCAAAAATTACATCAAGCTCCAAAGCTCTATTGACCCAGCGGACGCGATGGAGATCGACGCAAAAATTTCCGAAATCTACGGTACCCCGGAAATCAGCCGGTCCGGCCTGAAAGTCTGGGAAGTCGAGAACACGAGTGGGAAGGGCGGAAACCGCACAACGATCATGTGCGGACCGGACGGCGACGGCGGCATTTTCATCTCCGCCGACCGACGCGGTAAGGCCCGCAACAAAGCCGCAAGAGGGGCGGAGAAAAAGGGTGACCAAAAATCGAAAGCTTCAAAGCTCAAACGTTCAACACCTAAAACCATCTCCGGTGAACGGGACTAGGCCCAAACCGCGACTTTAAGGCTTTAATAACCCGGGACGCATACCCTTTCATCAGATACGCCATTGGAATGAGCGCGTAATTGGGATGATTTGGGATGCGGACGCTTTGCTGCATATTATTTAACGTTGTCTGGGCGATGTGTTTCATCGCCGTCCCGACCCTCGCGCATGCGCAATCCTATACAAACACGACACTTGGTGCGATCAACGACAGCACATTCTGCGCGGGCGGGACGAACGCAAACGGCAACGGCGTCGTTAATGATTTGGAACGCACCTTCACGGTCAGCGGCCTATCCGCAGTGACCGACCTAAATGTTGGCTTTGTCGCCACCCACACTTGGCGCGGGGATATGGATGTTAGACTAGAATCGCCTCTGGGAACTGAAGTCCGGCTTATCGAGGTAGATACCTCAGGGTCCGGTAATCAGGACAATTACAATATTGAGCTTAGCGACGAAAATCTTGAAGACGTTAATACGGGCTCTCACGCGACAGCGAATGACACATCGCCGCCTTATTACGAATTTTATGTCCGGCCAGATAACGCCTTATCGGCCTTTGATGGCGAAAATCCAAACGGCACTTGGACTCTGAAAATTTGTGATGGTTACACGGGCGAAAACGGGCAATTTATCCGGGGCGAGCTATCATTTGCGGGTACGGGGGCAGATCTCTCGCTTTCCCTTACCGCCAATACAGAATTCCCCGCCACAGGCGATAATGTCACGCTGACGTTGACGGCGATGTCAGAAGGTCCGCTGAACTCAACACCAACAGCGCAATTGAACCTCCCGGCAGGCGCGAGCTTTGTCTCATCCTCCGGCGACGGTAGTTACAATAGCAGCACCGGCGTATGGAGCATCGGAAGCGGTTTTGCACCAGACTCTCCGCGATCGCGCACGATCATTATCTCGCTACCCGCGTCAGGTAGCTTCCCTATAAATGCTGAAATCTTGTCCTCTGATCAAACTGATCTGGATTCTACGCCGAATAATGCTGTGACAACGGAAGATGATTATTCAGCGCTAACTCTGAATGTGCAGCCCTCATCTACCCCGCCGCCGCTAAATTGCCCTGCCACTGACCAATTCGCGCTTCAGTTTTCTGCGTCAGGAACGCCCAATGGATGGCCTTCCGGCAGCCTCACCCAATCTTACACGGCCCCTGATCCCGTCAGCTCATCAAACATCAATCTGGATTTCGCACTGAGCGGCGATACGGGATTTCTCGGCGATGTCGGCGGAAGCGCAACACCTGTTTCGCAAAATTCCTATACGGGTGGTATCACACCCGCTGAATTTAGCGTCGGGCTCGCCGCCGATTTCAACACAACAACTCAATTTGTCACGATGGAAATGGATATCGGAACACCGGATATTGGCGTCCAAGCCTTGCAATTCACGGTTTTCGATGTTGACCTCGGTGCATGGACAGACCGTCTCCAAATTCGTGGGTTTCTGGACGGCGTCGCGGTAAGTCCCCTCCTCACGCCCAGCGCGCAAAACTATATTTCAGGTAATGAAGCTATCGGACAAAATGGAAACGCTGCGTCAACCTCAGGTGCCGGCAATGTGACAGTGACCTTCAACCAACCGGTTGACCGCGTCGAGTGGGATTACGGGAACGATATCAGCGCGGGCCCGGACCCAGCCTTTCAAATCATTGCCATGCATACAATCAATATGTGCGGACGCCGTAAGGCTGACCTAAATGCCACGAAAACTGTTGAAGTCTATGACCCTTCATCTCTCGGGCTCTACATGACTCCCGGAAATGAAGTGCTTTATAAAATTATAGTCAACAATTCAGCGACTGCAACGACGTCTGCTGATGATGTAGATATCACGGATACGCTCCCTGAAAATCTGAAATTTGTATCGGCTTTTACAACGGGGTTTACGGGCGGTGCTTTTGGGTCGCCTGCGTTACCGGCGTCTAATACAGATTGCGGCGTAACGCCTTGTGTCGTGCGGTTCTCAGGCGGAGATGTCGCCGTGAACACCACGGCGGAAATCGTGGTTCGGGCAATTATCAAATAGGCAAGCCACCCTACGCGTTCACGGCATCTGTTTCCGGCAAAATATGCGCCTCTGAAAATGCGAGCGCTTCCCACTCCAGAAAGTGCTCATCCGTCATCAGCTCTGAAATATACACATCTGATCGGGTCGAGCGGGGCAGACCATAGCTTTCAAAACGCGTCGCGACGGGAAGATAAAACGCATCCGCAATCGTCCAATCATGGAACAAAAACGGTCCGTCATGGCGGCCGAGCAGGTCATCCCACATCGCTGAAATCTCTGCGGCCTCCTTGAGGCAGTCAACGGGCATTGGGCCTTGCGTGCGGCGGCGTAGGTTCATCGGGGCTTCGCGGCGAATGGCTTCAAACCCGGTGTGCATTTTCTTAACCACAGCCTTGGCTTCTGCCCATAAGGCCTCATCCTTGGGCCAGAGATTGGGCACGGCTTTGGCGCAAAACTCCGCGATGGCGAGGCTGTCCGGGATAACCGCGCCATTGACATCCAGCACAGGAACCGTTCCGGCGTCGCTGATTTTCAACAAAGCGTCCGTATATCCCGGTACGTCCAGATCGATGGTGACCGATTGAAACGGCAGCTCGGTTTTCCGCAAAATCTGCCACGCCCGCAGCGACCAAGACGAGTAGTTATAATTGCCTATATAAAGAGTCAGATTAGACATTAGATATCAATATCCCATGAGTTTCAGCGCCGCGAGAAGCTGCGGCTTTTCCGTGGAAAATCCTGACCTAACCCAGAGCGCTTCCAGAGCTTTGAGGGCTTTGCCCATTCCGGGGCCTTTGGGCACGCCGGCATTCGCCAGATCTTTCCCAGTGACCGGGAAGGTGGGGGCCTGCCAGCCCAATGCAAGGTCGGCCAGCGACATCCAGCGCACGGATTGAATCGGGTCGCTTTCTCCGGCCGCTCGCAAGCGCGCGCGGTCAAAGATAACCGTTTTTCCAGATTTGTAGATTGCCGCTAAACGGTCCCGCTCCGGCATATCCGTCGAGAGCTGCGCGCCGTCATCCGCCCAGCCGCGCAAGCGAGCTGTTTCGGACTTGCTCATTTTCATCCGCTTGGACAGCAAAGCCATTTGCAGCGGCTCGCGCGCACTCATCGCCATAAGGCGCAGCAGCGGGTCCGGCTTGATCCCTTCTCTGGCTTCCAATTTCAGCAAGGCTTCCAGACCATCGACATTATTTGCTTCCGGAAACACCGTTTCCAAAACACCATTGGTCAGCATAATATGACACGCCCTCACAGGATTGGGGGCTGAGAGAAGCTTCTTCATCTCCATCCAAACGCGTTCGGCGGATAAATTCTTGATCCCGGATTGATTTTCACGGCAGGCCTTTAAGGACGCTGCGTCAACTTTCTCTTGCCCGCCATACCAAGCCAAAAACCGGAAAAAGCGTAAGATGCGCAAATAGTCCTCGCGGCAGCGCAGGTCCGCGTCGCCTACAAAGCGAAATTTGCGTGCTTTCAGATCGTCTAGGCCCCGCCCTGTCGGATCGAAAACCTGTCCTGATAGGTCCGCATAAAGCGCATTAATTGTGAGGTCTCGGCGCTGCGCATCCTCGGCCCAATCGGTCGTGTAAGCCACGGTCGCGCGGCGTCCGTCCGTTTCGACATCCCGGCGCAAGCTGGTGATTTCATAGGGCGTGCCGTCGATGACCGCAGTGACAGTGCCGTGGTCAATACCCGTTGGCACATGGCGGATATCCGCGTCCGTCAAGGCTTTGACGACAGCGACGGGTTCCACCTGACAAGCAAGATCAATATCTCCTACGGGCTCATCCCAGATTGCATTTCTCACGCACCCACCAACAAAACGCAGGCTGCCATCCGGAAGCGCGCGAAATAGCGCCGAGACGGCATCACTCTGCATGTGCGCAAATTGTTGTGAGGTTAGCTTCATGCGCCCGTCATACCTTACAGTCCCAGCGCGTCCATCGTCTTGCGCCCAAATCCCAAATATTGTTCGGGATAGGGCTGAATTTCAATTTTGGTTTCGCGGGCTTTGAGCGTCAACCAATTGCGGCCTGATGTCGGCTCATGCGGAATGGGGTGATAGTCTGGAAACGCAAGCGCTTCCGACGCATCAACAAATGTCCAGCCGTCCGCTTGCAGTGCCAGCAGAACGTCCTTCAAAAAATGCCCGTTTAGGACATTGTGATGCATCAGCGTTTGGTGCGGTAAGGATCTGAAGCCTAAAGCTCTAGCCACGCCATCCCAGTGATTGGACAGAGTCACACACATCTTGACATAATAATCGCGGTAAGGCGCGATATCCGTATTTGGATTAGCTTTTAGCGCGGCTTCCATGCGACTGGTCGTGTACCAATCCACACTATCCATCGTCACAGGAGCGTTGCGTAAGCCCAAAGTTTTTACTCCGGCAAATAAAGCCTCCTGCTGCACGCGGTCACGTCCGTCGTCCAAAAAGGGAAAGCGAAAATACGCCGACGTTCCTGGAATCCCGTCGAGAAATTTCTGATTTTTTGTCACGTCGGCCAAATAGACAACTGTATCGGTGTCATTGGCATGAGCATGTGTCCACGTGTGATTAGCAATAACATGCCCTTGATCCAGCCAAGATTGCACTACGGTCTGCCCCCAATCACTGTCGACAAAACTTCCCGTAACAAACCCGGCGGCTTTATGACCCACAGCGTCAAAGGCCTTCAGAATATTTTCATGCCGGGCGGTTTGAGACAGGCCAGTGTCGAAACGAAGATTAAAGTCATCCATCGTTATGGCCATACGTTTTTTATGCGGTTGCGACGTCCGGGCATCACCACACGCCGCCAATGCAGCCAGTCCTGCCAGAAAAATACGTCTGTCCATCACGCCTTAAACCCCCTTTGCCACAGGCGGTAAATCGTCATCGCCGTCATGCCCCAAATATTGCGGTATCGTCCGTTCGTCTCTTCATAGGGCATATCGAATAATACATGATCTTGCCCGTCAAAAAAAACCTCTCGGCGTTTGTGGTTCTTCGGGTTCATCAAAAAACTGAGTGGCACCTCAAAGGCGCTCTCAACTTCGCGCGGGTCCGGGATGATTCTCGCATTTTGTGCAACGACCCCGACAAAAGGCGTGATGCGATACTCACTGACCGCATTGAAACTCGGCAATCGTCCCAGCAGTTCAATGTCATCTGCGCCGATGCCAATTTCTTCTTCCGTTTCCCGCAGAGCCGTCTGCGCGATTGTTTCGCCGACTTCTGCCTTGCCGCCGGGGAAGGCAATTTGGCCCGCATGGGACGGCATCGTTTCGGGGCGCTGTGTCAGAATAACCTGCCAGTCTTCTCGCATCACCAAAGGAAACAGCACAGCAGCCTTCCGCTGCCCGTCACGTTTGATCTGATCGGCACCATCAGAGATCCTCAACGGCAGGAGAGCTTTTCGGACTTTATCTAAGACGACATCAGACCTCATGTGACCCCGCCGGGCCGAGCGGATAAAACGCGCCGCCGGCCCAAACGCCGAGCTGCGGCCCATCCGGAGTCTCTCGCTCTACCGCTAAATCGACCAATTCGTAAAAGACGGGGCGTGACAAAGACGCTTCAAGCCGACCCCAAACGCCGACATAGGGATCAGGTTCGCCCGTCGCAGCGTCCGTTTCAATCCGTAACGGCGTCTCAGCGCTGACCTCGATCACATCGTCCATATTTGTGGTAAAAAACAGCCGTTGATCTTGCCCCTCGCCCTTGGCGTCCATACGAACGGCTATAAAATGCGCACGTTCGACCGTAATTGTAAGTTTTTCGGCGGGCGTGACGAGATAAGTCTGCCCGTCCTCATCTTTTCGCAGCACAGACGCGAAAAGTTTAACCAGCGGTTTTCGTGTAATCATCGTGCCCTCATGCCACCAGGACCCGTCAGATTTAATGATAATATCGATTTCACCGCAATGTTCGGGGTTCCAACGCTCGACAGGACGGCGATCATCCGACGTATCTGCCAGCGCGGCCATCAAATCTTCGAGAGAAAACTGCGACTTACCGCCATTTAAGGTGTTTGGGGTGGACAATGGTTTTATCAGCTTTCATTCCAGTGTTTAAACGAGTCTCTCCACTACTATCCATAGGCCATGATTTCGATGCAAGATATTCCCGCGAACATAGAAAAGGCCGCAAGCACGGCCAGTGACAGACTCCGTACCGCCCGAGAGAACATCGGCGGCGTTGTGTATGGTCAAGACAAGGTCGTCGAACTCGCCCTCTCCGCTATTCTCTCAGGGGGCCATGCGCTGCTCGTCGGGGTTCCGGGATTGGCGAAAACCCTTCTCGTTGAAACGCTCGGCACAGTGATGGGCCTGGATGACAAACGGGTGCAATTCACGCCGGACCTTATGCCGGGCGACATTCTCGGCTCGGAAGTTTTGGAAGAAACTGCGAAAGGTAAACGCGAGTTTCGTTTTATTCCCGGTCCCGTTTTCACCCAACTGCTGATGGCAGATGAAATCAACCGCGCGAGCCCGCGGACCCAATCGGCTTTGCTACAAGCCATGCAGGAACGTTTTGTGACCATTGCGGGTGTGCGGCACGACCTGCCCAAACCCTTTCACGTCCTTGCGACGCAAAACCCGATTGAGCAGGAAGGCACCTATCCCCTGCCCGAAGCGCAGCTCGACCGTTTCCTTCTGCGGATTGATGTGGGTTTCCCAACTTTGGAAACCGAGCGTGATATCCTCATGCGCACAACAGGTGCAGAGCAAACCGCTCCCAAAAAAGCCATCACGCCGAAACAGCTTATTGAGATGCAAAACCTCGTGCGCAAGCTCCCTGTCGGAGAAAATGTGCTCAACGCTATCCTGACACTCGTCCGCAACGCTCGCCCCGCGCAGACCGATATTGAGAGCATTCGCGAGCAAGTGAGCTGGGGTCCCGGACCTCGTGCCGGGCAAGCGCTCATGCTGGCGACCCGTGCAAAGGCTTTGATCGACGGACGTTTGTCCCCGTCAATTGATGATGTTTTGGAATTGGCCGGTCCTGTTCTCTCCCATCGCATGGCACTCAACTTCGCTGCACGCGCAGATGGTCAGACCGTGAGCAGTGTTATCGACACATTGAAAGACCGTATTCGGTAGAATGGCTCTCCTCGCCCGAAAAACCGATGTTAGGCGACGCGCCCTTTCGCTGTCGCAAGGATATCCTGCGCTTCTCGCCGAAGCGGAACGCGTGGCCGCCGTCGTCGCTTCGGGCGAGCACGGACGCCGTCGCGCGGGACAGGGCGAGACATTCTGGCAATATCGAAATTACCAGAACACGGATGCGGCCAGCCAGATAGATTGGCGGAGATCTGCGCGCGGCGACCAAGTCTTTGTCCGCGACAATGAATGGGAAGCCGCGAACACCGTTTATCTCTGGCCCGATACACGTCCCGGCATGGTCTGGGGCAGCGACAAAGCTCTGCCGACAAAATCGGATCGCGGGCGAGTTTTGACGCTGGCAATTGCAAACTTACTAATGAAAGCAGGTGAGCGGTGCGCACTGATTGGATTGCAGGACCGCGCACGATCCGGACGTGTTGGATTTGAACGCCTCGCCGAATCAATGATGCGGTCCGAGACCGATGAACGCGCGCTGGAAACAGATGTCGCGGCGCATTCTCGTTTCATTATCATGAGCGATTTTCTAGACCCCATTGACGATTGGCGTCTGCGTCTATCTCGTCTTTCAGGCCGCCCCGTCACAGGTGTTATGGTGCAGATCATCGACCCGGCGGAAGAGGCTTTTCCTTACTCAGGCCGCCTCAATATCCGCGCACCGGGAGGCACAAAACGCTTCCTACTTGGGCGTGCTGAAACGGCCCGAGACGAATATCAACAGCGCTTGGCCGATCACAACAAAAAGATTGCGAACACCGCGGCGCGGCTGGGCTGGACCCTCATTCGCCACCGCACGGATGAACCTGCAGCGACCGCCCTCAACGCGCTCTACCAAAGCTTGAGCGGCGAGCAATGAGTTTTGCGGGACTCACATTCTTAGCGCCGCTGGTTCTCTTGGGTCTTCTGACTCTGCCGATTGTCTGGTGGATATTGCGCATCAGCCCGCCGAAACCGCGCGAGCAAATTTTCCCGCCGCTGCGCATTTTGGAAGGCGTACAGGCGGAAGAAGAAACCCCTGCGGGTACACCGCTTTGGCTGCTCATCTTTCGGCTGCTAATGGTCGCGTTAGTCGCCTTTGCCTTGGCGCAACCTATTATGAAAACCGCGAGCTCTGAAACCCAATCGCGGCCGACACTCTTAATTGACCAAAGCGTGTTCTCCGCGCCGATCTGGGAAGACTTAATCGACGAAGCGGAGCGCCTCGTGCGCGCCGCGCAGCGCAATAATCTTGAGGTGAGTTTGATGACATCCGAAGGGGAACCACTTGGCTTTCGCCCAGCGCGTGAAGCTCTGGAAACACTGAAATCACTGCAACCCGTGAACTATGTCAGTGAATTTGACGCACCCGCAATTGAAACGGGCTCAGATGTCTATGTGCTAACCTCAGGTCTGAGCACATCTCGCAATCAAAGCTTTCCGAAAGGCGCGACAATTTTCATACCGGACGTGCAATCCGTTATCCTCCCGGGCGACATTCGTGAGACCGCTCAAGGTTTTGACGCGGATTGGTATCGCCCATCCGCCGCGACAACGTCGTCTCACACAATCGAAGCCCTAGGGGCTGGCGGCGGTGTTATCGCATCAGAAGAATTGCGCTTTGGTCCCGGTACGGATTTGGCGACGGTCAGTTTCAATCTTCCGGCACAATTGCGGTCCCGCGTTGCGCGAGTGCGCGCCTCCGGTGTGCGCTCGGCGGCCTCCGTCAAATTATTGGACGATAGTTTTGGCCGTCCGCTCGTCGGCGTGTTGCGCGCCAATGCGGACACTTCCAGCCCGCTGCTGACGGAACCGTTCTATGCGAAACAAGCTCTTCTCCCATTTGCAGACGTGTTTGAGGGTGATCAAGAGACCTTACTTGCGCTCAAGCCTTCAATCCTAGTCATGCCTGACAGCCAACGTAGTGATGATTCATCCGTAAAAAGCTTCGTTGAGGAAGGCGGGATTTTAATCCGCTTTTCTGGTCCACGCCTCGCAAAAACACCAGACACACTTTTACCCGTTGCCTTGCGGATTGGTGATCGCGCCATCGGCGGAGCCCTCGCATGGGAAAGCCCGCAAAAACTGGCCCCCTTTTCAAATGAAACCCCTTTTGCCGGTCTCGACATTCCCGACGACGTCACAGTGTCAAAACAGGTCATGGCGGAACCCGGTATTGAGACCGACACCCGCACATGGGCGAGATTGGAAGACGGCAGTCCTGTTGTGACCAGTGCACCTTTGGGACAAGGCCGCATCATATTGTTCCATGTCACCGCCGGACCGGAATGGTCGAACTTGGCGCTGTCAGGGCTTTATGTTGATATGCTGCAACGCCTTCTCCCGCTCGCCAAAGGGCGGACTGTAGAACAATCGGAATCGGCAGCAGATTGGGTGTTGGACCGTGAACTTGACGCGTTTGGCCGCTTGCAGTCGCCACCACCCGGCCTACCCAGCCTTAGCAATGCTGACTTTGCAACGGTTCCGGCGTCGGCAACTGCGCTGCCCGGCACCTATCGCCAAGGCACACGCATTCGCGCGCTATCCGTCATTCGGGAGCCTTCAACTGTAAAAGACATTTCCGTTTCGGGCGGGTCCATTATTCGGGCATATGGAGAAACCTCGGATAGCTCTCTTATGGGCAAACTTCTGGGATTTGCATTATTCGCGTTGGCGTTAGACGCTTTTTTTGCGCTCATGGCCTCAGGCCGACTTAATTACCTCAGACCGATGCGCGGCGTCGCCGCCTTGATCATTGTCAGCCTTCTCTTCGCGCCAAATGTCATGGCGCAAGACATTGCCAAAACCGCTGACGAGTCTCGCATCCTGGCAGCCGCGACAGGACTGCATCTGGCCTATGTGGAAACTGGAGACGTGCGAAGAGATGAGCTCTCCCGCATCGCGATGGAAGGTTTGAGAGAACAACTTGATGGGCGGACCACGATTGAACCCGCTGGCGTTCACGGCATCAACCCCGATATGCCGGGATTGGAAATGTATCCGTTTCTTTATTGGCCAATTCGGCGGGATACCCCCGCCCTGACCCCCGCAGAGCGATTGAACATTAACGCCTATATGGCGTCCGGCGGAACTGTTATTTTTGATACGGGCGATGAAGGCGACAGAGTTCTGCGGGCTGGCGCGCCTCATCCGGGATTGAAACGCGTCAGCGAAGGCCTGGACATTCCGCGCCTGACCGAAGCGCCCAAAGATCATGTTCTGACTAAATCATTCTACCTGCTCCAAGTTTTCCCCGGTCGATGGGCCAATGGACCCATCTATGTCCAAGCCGCCGAATCCGGAACCAGCGGACGGGACGGCGTATCTCCCGTCATCATTGGGTCGAATGATTGGGCGGCAGGGTGGGCTCTGACCGTTGCTGACGGGGCTTCTGTAGACATTGAAAAAGACATCCCGCGACAGCGTGAAATGTCTTTTCGATTTGGGGTTAATATCGCGATGTATGCCTTGTCCGGCAATTATAAAGCCGACCAAGTTCACGCGGCTGCACTGGTCGAGCGTTTAGGCGAAGGCAAGCGCGAGCTTCCGGGTGAGACCGAGTGATGGAACAGATTTTCGGAAATTTGGCTCTCGACCCGCTCTTGCCCATGGCTTGGGTAATAGGTCTGGCCATATTAATTTTCATCGCCTCCATCGCAGCAGGGGCCGGACGATTGCGTAGTCAGTTTACGCGGCTAACGGCAGGTCTGTTCTTGTTGATAGGATTGCTCAACCCGCAAGCGGTTGAAGAGGACCGCGAGACATTGCCGGACACGGTCATCGTCATTGAAGACCGCAGTGACAGTATGAAGTTTGGCGGTCGCGACGTAGCTCTCAAGGAAATGACGGCGGAGTTGAAATCAAAGTTTCGGGCTGACGGAAATTTAGACATTATCTCAATTTCCATTCCGCAAGATAATGAAGGCACATTGCTGGCGTCCGCTTTAACCGATGCGCTGGCAGGCACGCCAACGAAACGCTTGGCCGGAGTTGTCGCTCTGACAGATGGCCGGGCCCATGACATTACAGAGGCGGTGGCGGATTACCTCCCCAAAGACGTTCCGTTTCACGCACTCATCATCGGTGAACCCGAAGCGCGTGACCGCCGCATATTCGCGACCAAAGCGCCGAAATTTGGCGTAGTCGGAGAGCAAGCTGAATATGAATTACTGGTCGAAGACCCCGGATTTGAGGGTGAGCGCGCACGTATCGAATTGAAATTAAACGGCGACGTGAAGGCCCGTTTCCCCATCACAATCGGACGCCCGCTTTCCATCCCTTTGGAAATTGAACGCCGCGGTAGTAATACTGTCGAACTCTCGGTCGAAAGTGTCGACGGAGAGCTGACGTTGAACAACAATTTATTCGTCTCAGAAATCCAAGGCGTCCGGGATCGGATGCGCGTTTTGTTAATTACGGGGGAGCCCCATAGCGGCGGACGTGCCTGGCGTAATCTGTTGAAATCGGATCCCGCTCTCGATCTCGTCCAATTCACCATTCTGACAAGTCAGAGAAAATATACGAATGCGGGCGAGTTGGAGTTATCCCTGATCCGATTCCCCGTGCGGCAGCTGTTCGAAGAACGTTTGGACGAGTTCGATCTGATTATCTTTGACCAATATGAACGGAGATCGCAGTCGCCCACACGGGGCCGATCCCGTCCGACAATTCCGCCGCAATATTATCAAAACATCGCTTATTATGTCGAGAATGGCGGCGCGCTCTTGCTCGCGACGGGCCCGGCTTTTGCGACCCAAGCCAGCATTTACAGAACGCCCTTGGTCTCAGTCTTGCCGACCCGCCCAACAGGGGAAACGGCCACGGGTGCCTTTCGCCCGGAACTGAATGACAAAGGTAAACGCCATCCCATAACATCTGATTTCCAAGGCAATGAAGATCAATCTTGGGGCGTTTGGTATCGCGCCATAGAGAACGACCCGATTGGCGGAGATGTCTTGATGGAAGGACCGAACGGTGTCCCGCTTTTCGTGATTGATAAAGTCCGCGACGGCCGTGTGGCCATGTTGATGAGCGACCAAGCCTGGCTTTGGGCGAAAGGGCACGACGGCGGTGGTCCGTACCGTGAAATGTTCCGCCGTACGGCCCATTGGTTGATGGGTGAGCCGGAATTGGATGCCGAAACCTTATCCGCAGTTAGAGACGGCGATGATTTGTTAATTACCCGGCGATCATTGGATGATGTAGACGATCCGGTAGACGTTGTTGCGCCGGATGGTACGCGCCGACGAGTGACGTTGGACCGGGTTGCCGACGGGTTATACCGCGCGGCCCTCCCCCTCCAAGGGCAAGGAGCTTATCGGCTGAGCAATGGTGACATCTCGGCGATCACAGCCGTCGGGGCGCTAAATCCAAAAGAATATGAAAACCTTTTGCCAACTGAAGAGGTATTGGCCCCGTTATCAGAGGCAACTAACGGCCTGATCAGATCGGTGAACTTGGAGGTCTCAAACCTACCGGACATTCGCCGCCCAAAAGCCGGACGCCAAACCTCTGGCAAAAACTGGATGGGTCTCGTTTCTCACGAGGCCTATACCGTGACGCAGAGTCGGCGAACCCCGCTTGCACCCGGCATTTTTCTGTTCGGCTTATTCTTCCTCTTCCTTGCCTGGGCGTGGCGACGCGAAGGTCAGTAGGCCTGCATTTTTTTATACTCTGTTTAGATTGCCGTGTTTATACGGGACCAACGAATCCTAGAAACTGTGAGTATTCGATATGCGCAACTCTATCTTCATCACAACATTAGCCCTTTCGGCGTTTGCCCTGTCCTCTTGCGGCGTCCACAAAGTCGTGACCGTTCCAGCCAAGGCCGCTTACGGCACAACGAAATTTGTCGGAAAAGCAGCCGTCGGAACAACGAAAGTCGTCGGCAAAACAGCTGTCGGCGGGACAAAATTGGTTGGCGAGGGGCTTTGGGCCACAGGCAAAGGTGTCTACTATATCGGCTCTGTTCCCGTAAAGATTACCGACGCGGCTCTGACAACCACAGAGCGGCTATTGTCCATCACCTATCAAGTCGTTGACCTGACCGGTAAAGTTGCTTCCGTTTCCCGCGTGGTCAGCAGGGCGCGTCTGGACGCAGAGCTCGCGGGCCTCAGAACAGCAAAGAATGTTCTTTCCGTCTTTGTCGATGTTGCGAGATAGATAACATAATCGTTAGAGTTGCACGCCATAGCCGCTTTGCGAAATCCGCGTAGATGTGTTATGTCCTTACATAATAGGAGATATTTATGCGTAAACTTCCGACACTTATTTCTGCCGTAATCATTTGTGCGACGCCCGCTTTTGCACAAGCTCGCGGGTTTGATTCGGACTTTTCTCAAGCCGTCACAGGGCCTTTTAAATTGGAAGTCATTGTCTCTGACGACCTCGCGCACCGCGCGAATAACCTCCCAAAAAAGCTTTCTGATCGCGGGACAAGCTCACGCTTAAATTCAGCATACGCAAGTAATGGAAAATATGGCGACCGCGCGATCGAGGACCTCTTAGAAGAGATGCATGAAGAGATTACGGGCGACTTTGCAAAAAGAGGCTTGGTACTATCGGAATCCGCACCGACGCTTCTGCGCATCACAATTGTCAAGGCGAAACCAAACCGCCCGACCTTTAACCAATTGGGTGAAGACCCGAGCTTATCTTTCAAAAGCTATGGTATCGGCGGTGCGGAAGTGTCGGCGGAGTTTATTACGGCGGGCGGAGACGTTGTCGGAACAGCAGAGTATGATTATTACTCCAGTTTCGGAGATCGCCCACACCTTTCAGCCTCCGGCGTCTGGACGGATGCGGATCGCGCGATGTCACGGTTCTCAAAAAAATTAAGCAAAAAACTCGCGAAAATGAATCAGGATGCCAGCTGATCTAAGGCACGCCAATCGATTTATGGGTCTGCACCGATAGACGCCATTGCGGATTCTCTAAACAATATTGAAAGGCGGCTTGAGAATGATCCGCCTTTTCTTCATCTCCCAAATAGCTGTCATCACGGGGTTGCAAGCAGAAATACGTGAATTCCATATCTACAAAATCTGAGGGATGGTTTTCAGGCTGAGGGAAAACAAGTTTTAGCTCATCGCCAAAATTTTGAACCAATCCTTCCTTAGCTTTGGGCGAAACGCAGATCCAATCAATGGTCTCCGGCACAGCCAGTGTGCCATTTGTTTCGACAGCAATTTTAAAGCCCTGCGAGTGAAGAGCCGTAATCAGCGTGTCGTCCAATTGCAGAACGGGTTCACCCCCCGTACAAACAACCCATTTTTCGCCTCGACCGACCCAGAGCTTGGCAACTTTCTTGGCCAGCGCGGTAGCGTCATATTTGCCCCCGTTTACGCCATCCGTTCCAATGAAATCTGTGTCGCAGAATTTACAGATTGCGGCGACGCGGTCGCGCTCCAACCCTGACCAAAGGTTACATCCTGCAAAGCGCAAGAAGACGGCGACGGTTCCCGCGCGAACACCCTCACCCTGAACCGTCAGGAAAATTTCTTTAACTGCGTAGCTCATGCTGCGCGGCTCGAAAATTCAGTCCAGCCATTCGCTCTCAGCTCGCAGGCCGGACAGCCGCCGCATCCATATCCCCAGTCATGCAGCTTGTCATGGACCCCCTTGTAACAGGTGTGGGTTTTCGTTCGGATGATCTCGACAAGCCTGTCTCCGCCAAGATTTTTCGCGAGGGTCCACGCGCCCGATTTCGATAGATGCATAAGCGGTGTGTGAAGCGAATAAGGACGGCCCAAGCCCAGTGAGATAGCTTTCATTTGAGCCTCCAACGTCTCCATTCGGCAATCAGGATAACCTGAAAAATCCGCCTCACACATGCCGGCAACCAGATGGGTAAATCCACGGCGCCAACCCAGTGCCGCCGCGTAGTTTAGAAAAATAAGATTTCGTCCCGGCACAAAGGTCGTTGGCAACCCATTTGCGTGAAACCCGATTTCCACATCGCGCGTCAAAGACGTTTCGCTGATCTGGCCCAATCCGGCTAGATTTATCACATGATCTTCGCCCAGTTTTTCGGCCCATTGCGGGAATTCATTTTGAACGGAGCGGCGAACATCCATGCGGCAGGTCATTTCAACATCATGACGCTGACCATATTCAAACCCAATCGTCTCAACTCGATCAAATGTCTCCAATGCCCAAGCCAAACAGGTGGCGGAATCCTGCCCGCCTGAGAACAGCAGACCTGCGGTATGTTTTATCTTTTTCAGAGGCGGGTTCATGCACAGGCGCTTAGCGGATTGGTTTATCATCGCCAAGTCTTGTGCGCACGAAACCCAGCCGGGTTTCTGAGTAGTCATGCGAACGGCACGCCTATTGCATGTAATCTCACATGAAGACTCGCCTTAAAAATCTGACAAAGCTCAAGGGCAAAAAGCGGTATATTGTTTTTGGCCTTTTGGCCATTGAGTTACTGAGCCTCCCGGCCGCCGCGCAAATCGTCCATCGTGTCGCATTTGAGGTCCGACCAACCGTCACCGCCGTCGAAATTCCGACGTCCGAAGCGGGTGTCTCGCGTTACCTTGTGACCTCTAATGCCGGTTTCGGCATTAAGGCGAATGGTGTTATCGGCGATATTCATACTGGCGTTCGAGTTAGCGGGCGCATGGGCGCGCTGAACCGCTTTGGGGATGCTGCACAACTGCCGGGGCCGGAATCCGCATGCGCGCAAGCGTCTGGCATCGGCTCGGACATTTACACCGCCGACCGCAAGACGGCTGCGGCCCCTGGGACGGCCCCGCAGCAAGCCGTTATTTTCGAATTTAGATATGACGCCGCTGCGCGGCCTGATTTCGAATTCATCGCAGGCGGCGAGTCCGACCAAACGATTATAAGCTGTTCAAATGTAAGCAGCTAACCTTCTAATTCGGCCATAAACGCTTCGCCAAACCGTTCAAACTTGCTTGGCCCGACACCACTAACATCCAACATTTCTTCGCGCGTTTTCGGTTTACGCGTTACCATATCGATAAGGGTTGCGTCGGAGAATACAACGAAAGCAGGCTTGCCGAGTTGCTTGGCAAAATCCATCCGCAAGGCTTTCAAGCGTGTCAGCAGTGCCGTATCTTCTGCGCCGAGTGATGACGTCTTCGCTTTTGTCGCCGTGCGCGTTCTGGATGTTTTTGGGGTCCGTTTCACTGTCGGGTCTTTGCAATTAAACGGCTTCTCACCATCCAGCACGGCCTGTGCTTTAGGCCGAATTTCAAGGCGGCCATAAGCCTCCATATTCACATTCAAAAAACGCAGAGCGACTGCCTGTCGTAAGAGGCCCTGAAACCACTGTTTGGGCTTGTCGGAAGCACCGAAGACGGGCAATTTATCATGACCATATTGCAAAATTCGAGGCGTCTCATCCCCGCGTGCAACCGCGATTACATGGGTCGCCCCAAATCTCTGACCCGTCGCATGAATCGCACCGAATAGGGCTTTTGCCTCCGCAGTAGCATCAATCAACTCGGGCGGATTGAGACACACGTCGCAATTTCCGCAAGGGTCCGATTTTTCACCAAAATAGGACATCAACACCTGCCGCCGACATTTCGACGCTTCGCAATATCCGAGCAGTGCATCCAAGCGGCGATGTTCGCGCATTTGGTGATCCGGCTCTGATCCATCTTCCGAGATAAATTGCCGCCGCATACGGATATCATCCAGCGCGAAAATCAAGCCCGTCTCAGATGGCGCGCCGTCCCGACCTGCGCGGCCAATTTCCTGATAATAAGCTTCTAGAGAGCTCGGTAAATTGAGATGATAGACAAACCGGACATTGGATTTATCAATGCCCATGCCGAAGGCGATGGTCGCCACAATAACCACGGCAGGTTCCGCCAAAAACCGCTCTTGGTTTTCAAACCGAACTTCGGAGGAAAGCCCGGCATGATAAGGCAACGCGTTGAAGCCCTGCTCTCGCAAAATTTCCGCATATTTCTCCGTGTTCTTGCGTGACAGACAATAGACGATCCCGCTCTCGCCGCGCTGCGTTTCCATCCAAGCGAGAAGTTGCTGAGTGCGATTTGTCAGGTTTGACACGGTCAGGCTGAGGTTTGGACGATCAAAGCCGTGAACGATAATTTCGCCCTGCCCCGAAAATAATTGCTCCGCGATATCTTTTCGCGTCGAGGCATCCGCTGTGGCAGTGAACGCCGCAACAGCGGCATTTGGGAACAACTCTTTCAAACGGCTTAAATCGGCATACTCCGGGCGAAAGGCCGGGCCCCATTTTGAGACACAATGCGCTTCATCGACAACGAATAAAGCCGGGTCGAGCGCTTTCATCGCTGACAACATACGCGGCTGCATGAGGCGTTCCGGCGAGAGATAAAGCAGCTTCGTGCCGCCCTGAGCTACGGATTTCCATTGCCCAATATTTTCATCACGCGACTGCCCTGAATGGATTGCAGCAACGGCGACACCATTAGCGCGCAAACCGGCGGCTTGGTTATCCATCAAAGCCACAAGCGGAGAAATCACCACTGTCGGCTTATCCAGCAATTGACTTGGCACTTGATAGCAGATGGATTTACCCGCCCCGGTTGGCATCACCGCGAGCACATTTTTACCGTCTAATATCATATCCACAATATCGGCTTGCCCGGGCCTGAAGGCTTTATGGCCGAAGCTTTCAGATAAAATATTCAATGGGGTTGTCATGCCCCTCCCTTGGCTGGGTTTGCCTGCGTCTTCAAGTCATCAGCCTATGCAGAAAGAGGCTTTTACACCCTCGCCGCAAAGTGCGATAGCGCGCTCAATATGGCTTCTAACAGAACAGACTCATCCCGCAGTTCAGGCGCAGCCTTCGCTGCGAAAATTGATCAGGATAAAGCGGGCCGCGGTAAAGCCCGATCCTTGCGTCCCCTTGCGAAGCTCTGGCCCTTCATTAGCCGCTATCCCGGACAGCTCATCGCGTTTCTGATTTTCCTCGCTCTATCGGCCTTGGGCAGTTTAAGTCTGTCGTGGCTTGGGAAAATAATCGTTGACTGCGGATTTGGCGACGGCAATGCGGCCATCGCTATCTGCACGACAATTGGTGGTGAAAATGGCGATTCCCCGACGCCCTATTTTCTATTCGCAGGCGTCATTGCCGTGTTTTTTGCGCTCGCGGGCGCTTTGCGTTTTTTCTTCATCACGCGCTTGGGACAGCGAATCATCGCAGATATTAGAAAAGCCGTCTTTGACCGCCTGACGCTCCTCTCCCCGATGTATTTTGAACGTGTGAGAACGGGTGAAGTCTTGTCGCGCCTGACAACGGATACGACCTTGGTGGAAACGGTCATTACGGGGTCAGTTAGTTTTGCCTTGCGGTCCATAGCGACGATCACGGGTGCGATTATTTGGATGTTTTTCATCTCCTGGAAGCTGGCATTTATGGTCTTGGCCATTGCTCCGGCGATGATCTTGCCGCTAGTCTTTATGGGTCCGAAAATTAAGCGCTATTCTCGCGATGGGCAAGACAGATTGGCTGATGCGTCTGCGCGGGCTGGCGAAGCTTTAAGCGAAATCCAAACCGTTCAAGCCTACACCCAAGAGTCAGGAGAGCGTCAAAAGTTTTCCGAGGACATTGAGGCTAGCTATGGTGCGCAACTCAAACGTATCATTATTCAATCCGCCTTGACCGCCCTAATGTTCGTTATTGCCTTCACGGGCATTATTATAATTTTCAATTTCGGCGCAGGTTACGTGCGAGATGGAAGCATGACGGACGGCGATATTGCGCAATTCGTCGTTCTCGCTTTCCTCGTCATTGGCGGGGCCAGCTCTTTGACGGAGACCTTCACAAACTTATTGCGCGCGGCAGGCGCGTCAGATCGTCTAGTTGAGATTCTGGAAGAAATACCCACTATCACAGCACCTGAGAATCCGGTCACCCTCACCTCCGTTCAAGGTGAAATCGAGTTCCAATCCGTTAATTTCGCCTATCCAACCCGGCACGATATTGCGGCTCTAACGGATATATCTGTCTCCATCTCTCACGGAGAAACCGTAGCTTTGGTCGGGCCGAGTGGTGCGGGGAAATCTACCGTCTTCCAACTCTTATTGCGGTTTTATGACATTCAAAGCGGTGCGATTACGCTCGATGGCACAGACATTCGAGACTTGGACCCTGAAATTTTTCGCTCTTACATCGCTGTTGTCCAGCAGAGCGCGCCATTGTTCTCGGGAACGCCCGCGGCAAATATTGGATATGGAAAAACCAATGCGACAAAGGCCGAAATTATCGCGGCAGCAAAAGCTGCATATGCGCATAGCTTCATTATGGCATTGCCCGAGGGATATGACACGGACCTTGGAGAGCAAGGCGCGACATTATCAGGCGGGCAGCGACAGCGGCTCGCCATCGCCAGAGCTATTTTGAGGGATGCCCCAATCCTACTCTTGGACGAGGCCACATCCGCGCTGGATTCGGAATCCGAACAAGCCGTTCAGAAAGCCTTTGAACAGGCCTCTCAAAACAGGACTACCTTGGTCATCGCGCACAGGCTTTCCACAGTATTGAAAGCTGACCGCATCATCGTGTTAGATGACGGTAAGATTGTTGAAACGGGAACCCATGCCGATTTGGTTAAAAAAGGCGGGCTCTACGCGCGTCTTGCAAAAATCCAGTTCGAGCAAGGCAGTCGCCTGACATCCTAATCTTTAAGGCGGAAATGCACCTCATTGCGTTTCATCGGACCCGGAACCCAGGGCGCGTCATACCCTGCATATTCAGCTGTGCCTGAAACGCTTATACTTTGCTCTTCAATGTATGTTCTGAGCTTGGCCTCGTGTTTTGCAATATTTTTGGTCGTGTTATTCCCGTTATAACGGATGCTGATGGTCTTATAGGGCTGACTTTTGAAGATTCGGATATCTGGGTCGGTCGGCTTCGGCAGCGTCTCCATTGTGTATTCGCTCGGCATCATAAAGTTCACAGTCCAACGACCGTCTTCTTCCAAGGACCGCGTCACAGGAGCCGTTATGTCGACTTTCTCGGGGCTTGAGACGACGGGAGACGTCATTGCGATTTTCTCGGGCTTCGACATCACGGGTGATGTCATCGCAACCTTGTCTTGAGAGATATTATCCCCAAAGATGAAAGCGGCCAGTTTACGGAAACCGCGACTATTCGCGGTGCGGCGGTCGCCCTCAACGGTGACTTCTGCCAAAATCATCGGTGGGTATTCGCGGATTTCGAATTTTCCGTCGGTTTTGATAACGGTATAATCCGGCTTCTCAGTCGCCGAGGCGGATCCAGACATAACAAACATTCCTATCCCAATGAAAACGACAAAAGCTGAAAGGCAAACAACGATATATCTCATGACGCAAATCTCCTAGTGAGATACCTACGTGTTAGCGCCGCAAGACAGACTGCTGTTAACATCCGTGACCATTCATGGTGGTGCGCGTCCGTACCAAAAACTTATGTGAGCTCATGTTAAGATCGCGGCCATCCGACCAGCTGTAGTCTTCGCCTAATTTGTCTATTTTTGCATGAGGTTTGATCAGACCGGACTAGTGGTTGGATAGTTCCAATCGTTCAAATGACGTGGAAATTATGTACGGCGAGGTCGACACGGGCAGTTCTCGAAACACCCGGCGGCATAAAATGCCATTATAGTGGTTAAGGATGCCTGCAAGGAAAGGCCTTCAGAATTTTAATCGTTGAGCACCATTGCAGCTGCGCCGTAAAGCGGGACAAAATTGGCTTGGATCAAGCGCACCGGAATGTCTTTGACATACCAGCTGCCCGGGCCGCGATCTCTGAAGCGGGACACAAATTCGGAGCCCTGAATAAATTTTGCGATATGACGCGAGACGCCGCCTCCGACCACAACCCCGCCCGAGGCGCCTTGGGTTACAGCTACATTTCCGGCAAAGCCGCCCAGCATAGAACAGAAAGAATTGACCGTTACGCGGGCAACAGATCCCTTATCTAGCTCCGCAGCGCCGACGATTTCCGCGGCAGTCAGACTATTATCCGGGCTGTCCATAATCGCGCAAATCGCCGTATGTAATCGAACGAGACCCGGACCGGAGAGCAGCGCCTCGGCTGATACAAAAGACAAACGCGAGGACCAGTAAGACAGCACATCACGTTCCATCGCATCGCCCGGCGCAAAGGCCGTATGCCCGCCTTCAGTTGGGATAATACGCAGGGGCTTGCCCGGCAAAATACAAGATAACCCCATCCCCGTTCCCGGTCCTAAAACGGCCACGGGTTTTGTGTAATCAACCTTGCCAGGGATAAGCGTGTCAAATCCGTCGTCAGGTATAACTGTTGCGCCATTCGCCATGGCGACAAAGTCATTTAGAACAACCGCTGTTTCCAACCCAAATTTTCGGCGCAATTCATCCTCCGATACGATCCATTTCAGATTTGTCATCCGAATCTCATCATCAAATTTTGGCCCGGCAAAGGCGAAGGCGCCTTGCTTTGGTTCAATATTATTCGCCTCGAGATAGGTCGCAACAACATCATTGAAAGTCTTAAATTCGGCAACCGCGTAGCGCTCGGAATGGTGAAGTTCTATCGCACCGGTTGGGGTCCGTTCAGCCAGCGCCAAACGACAATTGGTGCCGCCAACATCCCCCACGAGAGTCAAACCTGTCGATCTGCCATGCGCCGCTGGAGGCTTCTGTGAGTTCGCTTCCGGGATTACGTGAACCATGGCATATCCCCCAGCGTTGACGCGCCGCTTTCGGCGTCTGTTGCAATTGCGCGCTGCGCGGCAAACATGTTCATTCCTAACGCGGCAAGTTGAGGCTGGGGCGGCTGCATGGCTGATGCGCGGGTCGATAGGTCGACATCAACAACTTCCACCACATTATTCGCAGGGTCCACCCGGACTATGTCACCCGTCTGGACCCGCGATATGGGACCACCCATCAATGCTTCGGGGTGCAGATGAATCGCCGCCGGGACTTTACCAGACGCGCCCGACATCCGGCCATCCGTGACCATAGCGACCTTGAAGCCCTTATCCTGCAGCAGACCCAAAATCGGGGTTAGCTTATGCAATTCCGGCATACCGTTTGCGCGCGGGCCTTGGAAGCGCAGGACCACAACAAAGTCGCGTTCCAGTTCCCCTGCCTTGTGCATCTTTATTAGGTCGTTCTGGTCGTCAACGACAATCGCGGGGGCTACTACTTTCCAGTTCGCCCGCTTCACCGCCGAGATTTTCATAACGGCGCGGCCCAGATTGCCTTCCATGAGTGCGAGTCCACCATCTTCACGGATCGGCTTGCCTACAGTTGTCAAAATTTCAGGATCTAGACTTTCTGTCGGGCCGTCACGCCAGATGACTGCATCTTGTTCAAGATGCATGTTTTTAAACGGCTCCTGCGTATAGGCATGGAGACCGTCTCCACCGGCAATCGTGGTCACATCCGGCTGCATCAGACCGGATGAGAGTAATTCTCCAATCAGGAACGCCATGCCGCCCGCCGCATGGAAATGGTTCACATCCATGATGCCATTTGGATAGATCTTACAGATGAGTGGGACCGCTTTACTGATCGCGGCATAGTCATCCCAGTTAATGATAATCCCGGCGGCGCGCGCAATCGCCGCCATATGGATGGTCAAATTCGTAGACCCGCCCGTCGCCATAAGACCAACCAATCCGTTAACGATGCTTTTTTCTGAAATCACTTTGCAAGCCGGCGTGAAGACGGCGTCTTTGCCTTGCGCCATATTCGTTATTTGCGTCGCCCGACGAACAGTTTGCGCGGTCAACGCATCGCGCAAGGGGGTATTCGGGTGAACAAAACTTGAGCCAGGTAGCTGCATGCCCATGACTTCCATCAGCATCTGATTGGTATTAGCCGTTCCGTAAAATGTGCAAGTTCCGGGCGCATGATAGCTGGCAGCTTCCGCAGCCAACAGGTCCGCCCGGGATGCCTCACCCGCAGCAAAGGCTTGGCGCACACGGGCTTTCTCCGGATTTGGAAGGCCGGACGGCATCGGTCCGGCGGGCGCGAAAATTTGCGGTATCCAGCCAAAGCGAAGAGCCGCAATCATCAAGCCCGGCACAATCTTATCGCAAACACCCAAATGGATGGCCGCGTCGAACATATCATGAGACAAGGCGATGGCTGCGCCTTGGGCGATGTTATCACGGGAGAAGAGCGAGAGTTCCATCCCGTCCCGGCCTTGGGTGACGCCATCGCACATGGCGGGAACGCCGCCCGCGACTTGCGCTGTTGCGCCATTGCGCCGCGCGGCATGGCGGATGAGTTCCGGAAATCGCTCAAAGGGCGCGTGGGCCGACAGCATGTCATTATAGGCGGTCACAATCCCGATATTCGCCCATTTCGCGCCTAAAAGTTCTGTCTTTTCCAAGACCGCGCAGCCTGCGGACGCGTGAGCAACATTGCCTTCTGACAATCGCCGACGGCGCGGACCTTCGCGCATTTGCGCCTCGCAAGCGGTAAGATAACCGGCCCGGCTTTTCTTAGAGCGTTCAGTAATTCGCGCCGTCACATCTTGGATAACTGAGTGGATCATGAAGAGGGGCTCGCAAAGACATGGAGTTTTGGCCCCGCACGCAGCAAAGCCTGAACGGGCGCATCTGATAAGGCTTTCGTCGGGGCCGCGTCAAAGACAGCGCGTTTCGCGTCGCCTGGAATGAAGAGCACAACAATATGCGAGTCCAACAGGGCGCGTAATGTCAGCGTTATGCGGTGCGGATGATCGCCTGCAACAGGCGCTCCGTCCGCATTAACAGCGCAGAGAATATCTTGATTATCCAAAGACAGCGCTTCGGACAAACCTTTGGCGTTAGGAAACCAAGATGCAGTATGAGCGTCTGAGCCCATGCCCATGACGCAAACATCGAATGGCCGATGTATGTTTAGGAACCTCGACTCAGCGGATTTGAGTCCAGTTTCAACAGACGAATGATTCGTCTTGAGCCCGAAGAAATTCGCAGAGGCGGCTTTGTTTTGGATCAGGTTTTCCCGAATAAAATCCTCATTGGATCCAGCCTGCCCCGGATCAACCCAGCGTTCGTCTACGAGACTGACTGTGATTTTTGACCAATCCAAATCCACCTTGGACAAGCGCTGATATAAAGGTTTTGGCGAGCTTCCGCCGCTGACCATCAGGCTGGCATGGCCCCGTATTGCCACGGCTTGGCGTAGGACTTCTGTGATGGCCGTGGTCGCGTCACGGACCATATCGCCGTGATCATGTATGACGGGCTCTCCGATCATCCGATTTCCGACCAGTCATCGCCCTGCTTTGCCAACATGCGTTCTGCGGCATCAGGACCATCGGACCCCGCGGGATAATAGGAGACCGTCTGACCGACCTCTTCCCAGGCATTCAAAATTCCATCACACCAAACCCAAGCGGCTTCAACCTCATCACGGCGCATAAAGAGCGAAAGGTTGCCGCGCACGACATCCATCAATAGACGTTCATAGGCATCGGGATATCTAACCGTAAAATTATCCGCATAGGAAAGGTTAAGCGGCAATGTTTTCAACCGCAATCCACCCGCACCGGGCTCTTTGATTTCCATCCAAAGATTCACGGCCTCGTCCGGCTGCAACCGGATGACGAGTTTGTTCGGATTAACCGGAATTCGCTCACCGAAAATTGAATGGGGAACGGGTTTGAACTGAATGATAATCTCGGATCGGCGGGTGCTCATGCGTTTACCGGTACGGATATAAATCGGAACGCCGGCCCAGCGCCAATTATTAACTTCGGCGTGGATGGCGACATAGGTTTCGCAATCACTCTCCTCAACTTCCACATCGGTCAGGTAATCAGGCGCGGATTCGCCGTCGACTTTGCCTTTGACATATTGCCCTCGAACCGTCGTCTCTTTCACATTTTCAGCCGTAATCGGTGAGAGCGCCCGCAGGACTTTGATTTTCTCTAAACGCAAATCGTCAGCTTGCGTAGATCCGGGCGCCTCCATCATCGTCAGACATAGCAGTTGCAGCAGATGGTTTTGAACCATATCGCGCAGCGCACCGGATTTATCGTAATACGCGCCGCGTCCGCCTGCGCCGATGCTCTCAGCAACGGTAATCTCGATATGTTCAATCGACTCTCGATTCCATAAAGGCTCCAGCAACACATTGCCGAAGCGCAGCACGAGAAGATTCTGCACGGTTTCTTTGCCTAAAAAATGGTCAATCCGATAAATTCGTTTTTCTGAAAATACTTTGCCAACCGCTTCGTTGATTTCATCAGCGGATTGGAAGTCACGGCCCAAAGGTTTTTCAAGAACCACACGGCTTTGATTGTGCGCGAGACCGGCGGCCTGCAAACCCTGGCAAATATTAGAAAATAAAGCAGGAGGCATCGCGAGATAAAAGACACGAATAAGGCTTTCGGACTTGTCCAGTTTTTCACCGAGTCCTGCCCAATCATTCTCGGTCGTCACGTCAACCGGGACATAGTCTACAAGCTGGCAAAAAGACTCCCATTTCTTATCCGAAAATTCTGCGTCGGGCGAATATTCCTGATAGGCGGCTTTGATCATTTTCAGATATTCGTCACGGGATAATTTGGAACGTGACGCACCGATAATTTTGGAGTCGGCTGGAATCTGATCGTCACAAAAACGGTGATAGAGAGACGGAATAAGCTTGCGGCGCGCGAGGTCCCCCGTACCGCCAAAAACTACAATTTCGAACGGGTCAACAGGAACAAATGCTGAGCCTGCTTCCTGTGCGGATTCCGATGTTTCCGCGCTTGTCCGGTTCCCGGAACGCGATGTATTGGCGTTTACTTGGTCCACCATGATTTCCTTTAAACGGACAGACTTTGGCCTTGTCCCTACGTGCCGTCTCATGCGGTTTTGAAAAGAATATGTCCAGTAATGACAGCGCTGTCAACACTACATGGTTAATGGGCCTGAAGAACTAGTTTAAATATTGTGCGTTGAGCGCTTTATTTAAGCTTAGCGACGGAATCTCTCAGCATGATTTTGAAATCTAAAATCTGGCCTTGCTCGGCTTCCACGTCGGACCGGCGCACAAGCTCTTTGGCGGCTTGGTGGCCCATCTTGTAGATAGGTTGTCGGACTGTTGTCAGAGCCGGCCAAACTGCACGTGCGAGCGGCGTATCATCAAACCCGCACACCGACAGCTGCTCCGGCACATCCAATCCCATCTGCCCTGCCACAGAAATAACGGCAGCCGCCATATCATCATTTGAGGCAAAAATAGCGGTAGGCTTTTTCAAAGCGTCAGCACCCAACAGCTTACGCGCAGCGGCGGCGCCGGATTCGAAAGAGAAATCGCCTTGAACGACGAGATCGCCTGACACAGAGATACCGGCCTCTTGCATAGCCCGCAAATATCCTGCGTGACGTAGCGAGGTCGCGGCGTGATCAACATGCCCTTGAATAAAGCCAATTTTTTTATGACCTTGGGTTAAAAGATGTTGGGTCATTTGATAGGCTGCTGTTTCGTCATTCATTGCCACAAAGGCCTGGTCCCCGCCATTTTTAGGGGCAATGCGAACACATTTGATATTGAGTTCAGCCAAGACTTCCAAAATGGCTTCACTATCGGTCAGAGGCGGTGTTAAAATTACCCCGTCAACGGGCAGCCTATCGAGCACAGCTCTAACCGCGTTGACTTTTTCATCATGCGAGTGCGCGCAGTCCAGAGACATGGGCTCTATGACAAGATGATACCCGACCTCGCGGCAGGCATCAATCGCGCCGCGTTGGATATGCGCAATATAGTCCGGCGATGGGTTGTCGTAGATGAGCGCAATCAAATAGGATTTTGACGTAGCCAATCCGCGTGCAGCCAGATTAGGTGAATATCTCAACTCAGCCGCAATCGCTTTCACGCGTTCACGCGTTTTTTCGGCCACATTAGGCTCATTATTTAACACCCGTGAGACAGTCTTCATCGACACGCCGGCACGCTTTGCAACGTCAGTGATCGTAGCTTTCATAATCGTTATTCCCTCAGTAAAGCACGCGGTCCGCTCTTGCTGGCAGTTATACGTCCTCCCACGGCATTTCTTATGGTCTGTTTGCCGGATTGCCGCAAGAAACGCATCTATGTTATCCTTTAGGCTTTAACTCGAGTCACTCTGGCTTTATTTTATGCAAACTGCCTGACTTTCATTCGTCACGAGGCGAATGTCAAAAAGGCTGAATTTCGGCGCGCCGAGGATATTCATATGGCCGTGAACAGCGTTAGTGCGCCAAATCATCGGGATGAAAAATTATCGCTGTAGGCTTCTTTTAAAGCCTTCACAAAATTCACCCGCCAGCTCGACCCAAGCCGAAGCAGGAGACCTCTTATCGCCATTATGTGCGGAGTCGTCGCCGACCAAAATTGAACCTAATGGGATAGGTCCTCAGATCAGTCGGTGAGATAGAGTTCACATCAACCTGAATGATTTGACCGACTTTTGGCGCAAAGTCATTTTGGGCGATGATGTCGGCAATGCGGTCTCCAATGGCAGACATCAGGCGGACCGGACTCTCGATTTTTGGCCAAATCGCGGGATCTACCCAGCCGGGTTCGCAGGCAGGCTCTCTACAGCAGCGTCCACCGGCTCGCGATTGGCACACATTACGGGCGTCTTAGATTTGGGGGGATGAATTAAACGGGCTGAAACTCGCTCTTGGACGATGTAAACAGACGTACGAAAATGAACGGTTTCGGTCTAACAAGTCCAGCTATGTCGGATTAAAAAGCGCGCAGGACACCATCTTCGACCATAATAATGGCCGATGCAGCGCAATTCATGCAGCGACTATAGACCCAGAAGGGCGAGAAGCAGCAGAATAATCGCAATCAGAATTTGTTTCGCAATGGAAGCCATAAATTTTCTTTATCTTTAAAATCCGGCATTGGCCAGACCAATTCGTAGCTTTTTAAATTCTATTTTACATCGGATTGCAGCATCTTTCCTACGGAGCGTAGCCCGCATCATTCCTATGCAAACTGTCTGAGATAAACCCAGCCCGCAAAGTTCCGTCCGCCTGCGGAAATTGTCGACCGGTAAGATGAAGGGATAAATCTCTGCCTTCATAATGTCGAAGTCATGGCTGACGCAAAATAGGCTATACGTTATAAAGTGGCCGCGAGGGGATAACACCATTCTGAATAAGATTGTCGGGCAGTAAGTTGACCGTCTCGCATGCGCTCTGATAAATGCGGCCGACAGGATTAAAAATAACAAATTCCAAGCGTTCAATGACGCGCTTTTTTCGGGCTTGAAAAGCAGCATTGACGCGGACATGTTGGCTGGTAAAGCCAGCTTGGATGATGTCGCGGCCGACGCAGTGAAGCGCAACACATCCCCTACCCCCCGAATTGAGTCGTCAAGAAATATTGGTGAATAAAATCACTCATGCTGAGAATTAGACTCGGCTCCGAATTAAATTAAGTCGCGAAACATTCACAAAACCGACACCCCACTGTCACATGAATCAAACATGTGACGCGCTATTAAATCGCATCGGCTATAAAGATGTGAGAATCATGCCCTCCGGCATGGGTTAAGGCGTAGGCAGATGATTAGTAACAGCACCCATATTGTGTCCGGCTATGACGCAGAATTGTCGCGCCTGACAAATGATTTAACGGACCTCGGCACTCTGGTCAGTGAGATGGTCGGCGATGCTATGCAGGCGTTTAAAAAACGTGACAGCATCATGGCGCAACAGGTCATTGATCGCGACAAAGATGCCAATGCGCTTCAGTTCAAAATCGACGAAGCCGTGCAGCGCATTATCGCGCTGCGGAACCCTGTCGCGCAGGATCTACGCGGTATTATTGGCGCAACGCGGATTGCCTCTGATCTCGAACGGGTCGGCGATTTGGCAGAGGGCATCGCCAGACGCGCGATGATTATCAATGAGGAAAAACGTATCGACATGGCGCGGTCAGTTTACCGCATGGGCAAGCAAGCTAGAAAACAACTCGCGGGCGCACTGGATACTTTGCTGAAAGGCGACGCGATTGCGGCGCTGCATTATTGGCAAGCGGATAGCGATTTAGATGATCTCTATGACTCTATTTTTCGCGAGCTCGTCACCGTCATGATGGGCGATCCCCGCACGATTCCGGCTTGCACTGAGCTTCTATTTGTCGCGAAAAATCTGGAGCGCATTGGCGACCATGCGACGAATATTTGCGAAGCCGTTTACTTCACGGTGAAGGCAACGCAATTGACCAGCGATCCGGGTTTAAGAACTCTAAATCCGGATTTTGATAACAGCGAGTCCCGCTAAAGCACAAAACCGAATAAGATGAAGACGGTCGCGCCAATAATGACCGCAATAAGCGTTTGACGTCTATACGCTTTGGACATCAATCCAACCAATATCCCGCCCAGAACAACGAGTAGCAAAAACGCGGCGACGAGTTTCTGGTAGCTTTTGAAAATTTGGGGGCCGTGCCCCTTATGGAGCTCCATCAACGACTTCACCGTGTCAGGCTTTACCCGCACCGCCGTGAGACCCTGCGGCGTTTGGGCGAACTGAAGATAGGTTCTCGATGTGGGGCGCAGTTGAATGACGTTACCGCGATTACGAATATATTCGAAATCATGCTTTAAGTTGGCGGTTTTCAAAAATGCGCGGACATCCGCTTCCAAGGTCGGGCTTTTGAAATCCAGCGTCGCGCCCGCCGGCAAAGCGACACGTTCTGTCGGGGCCTCGCCTTTGATGTTCATGAGATACAGCCCACCCGATATCGCGTGCAATGCAAAAGCGGGCGCCATCAGTCCCGCCAACCAAAGGTGAGCAAGGATAAGGTATTTGCGAAATCTAGGAGACATAGCGGCAGCTTTGGGTGACGTGGCTTATTAAGAATGGTTCGCAATAGTTAGTAAGTTCCGCAGGGTCAACTCACCATTCGCAGCGCGGGAAGCGTTGCGTCAGGGTGACGGCGCGGTCCAATCCCCACTTTTCCCGCCTTGTTTCTCCAGCAGGGCAATCTCTGAAATGCGCATCGCTTTATCCGACGCTTTCAACATATCGTAAATTGTCAAACAGGCTGCGGACACGGCAGTCAGCGCCTCCATCTCGACACCTGTTACGCCCCGCGTTCGCACCTCTGCCGTTACGCGCAGTCCGGGCACACTCTCTTCGGGCGTAATACAGATTTTGACTTTCGACAGCGGCAAAGGATGGCAGAGTGGAATGATATCGGAGGTCTTTTTGGCCGCCATAATCCCGGCGATTTCCGCCGTCGTTTCGACATTGCCTTTCGGATTTTCGCCGGATTGGACGAGCGCGAATGTCTCTGCCGACATATACACAAATCCTTGCGCAAGCGCGCGGCGGTTGGTGGCCGTTTTCTCCGATACGTCGACCATGGCGACACGGCCTTGGCCGTCCAAATGGGTTAGTTTCGTCATTCCTTTAACCTCGGTATCAGGTCCACCAATGAGGACGGGCGATAGCGGCTGTCCACTGCGCCGGCAATAATCTCGTCCCAAGCTTGATCAACCGCCTTGGTCGACCCTGGCAGGCAAAAAACGAATGTGCCATCAATTATCCCGGCGCAGGCGCGGGATTGCAGCGTCGCGAGACCGATTGTCTCCACGCTCATGCGGTGGAATAAAATCGAAAACCCATCGAGCTTTTTATCAAATAGTGGCGTGACAGCCTCAATCGTGACGTCCCTGCCCGTTAAGCCAGTTCCGCCTGTTGTCAGGATAATGTCAATGTCGGACTGCTCGGCCCATGATTTAGTCTGCGATGAAATCGCCGCAATGTCATCTTTCACAATCGCGCGCGCTTTGATAATATGCCCTGCGTTTTTTACTCGCTCAGCGAAGCAATCGCCGCTTTTGTCATTTGCCTCTGTTCGCGTATCCGACGCGGTTAGAATGGCGACACCCAGCGGCCGAAACATGAGGGTCTCATCAATCCCGATCATGGGGACCACCGATTGAGATCGCTTCGGTCTTGTGCGCGGGGTTCAATCCAGCGTGTTTCGCCGCCCACCGTTTCCTGTTTCCAGAACGGTGCATCACATTTGAGGCGGTCCATGAGGTAGTCGCAGGCCTCGAACGCATCTCGCCGATGCGCGGAAGCCGCGGCAACGACAACGATAGGCTCTCCCACCGTCATTTTGCCGACGCGGTGCAAAATTAAAACCCCTTGCAGCATCCAGCGCGTGTTGGCCTCTTTCAAAAAGCCTTCTATCTGCCGCTCCGTGAAGCCGGGATAGTGCGAAAGGGTCAGATGCTCAGTTTCTCCATCATCGCGGACAATGCCCGTGAAAGACCCAATCGCCCCGGCATTCGGCACGGCTTTGCGGAAAGCCGAAAGTTCAGCCTCCGGGTTAATTGGCAGTTCGGAAATACGTATCATCCGCCGGATAGCGCCGACATATAGGCGATTTCGTCATCATTACTGACCGCGACCTCATTCATCGACACCATCATATTGACAGAAATGCGCGTATCGGGCTTGGCAGCGAGTGCAGCGAAGCCTTCGATTTCACCGCTTAGGAAGTCCGACAGGCTCTTTTTATCCGTAACCCTATCAGGCAAATCGATATTCAAACGCTCAGACACGTCAGAAAATCGACCAAAAAACAGGATCGTCGCCATATCAGCCCCCCGTCATGGACATGTGACGCGCAACGGCGGGCGCTTTGCCAGGCGCGTCGATAAGAAAATCATGGGCTTTTGGTTTGCGCGTCATGGCTTCTGTCAGCGCCGCGTCCAAGTCGCCGCCAGACCGAAGGACTGCGCGTAAATCCGCGTCATCATTCTGGCCCAGACACAGATACAGCTTTCCGGTGCAGGTCAGGCGGACGCGGTTACACCCGGCGCAAAAATTATTCGATAGCGGCGTGATAAAGCCAATTCGCCCGCCTGTCTCGGCGACCTTCCAATATTGCGACGGTCCGCCTGTGCGGTAGGTGTCAGGGGTAAGCGTGAACCGTCTTTCCAAATCCGCGCGAATTTCAGCGAGTGGAATATATTGATTAAAGCGGTCGGCTTCGATCTCGCCTAGCGGCATGGCTTCAATCAAAGTCACGTCAATATCGCGGCGATGCGCCCAGCCTATGAGGGACGGAATTTCTGCGGCGTTGTCATTCTTCAATGCAACGACATTCAATTTAATTTTGAGCCCATGGGATTGCGCCGCAGCGATGCCGTCCAAAACCTGTTCCAATTTTCCACCGCGCGTTATCCGGGCGAAGGTTTCCGGATTAACGCTATCGAGTGAGACATTAATTCGCCTCACGCCGAGCCGCGCTAAATCCTCGGCATGTTTCGCGAGCTGTGTGCCGTTGGTGGTTAGCGTCAATTCCTGCAAGCCTTTCCCTAAATATTTTGAGAGTCGGGTCATGATGTCGAGGATGTTTCGGCGCACCAACGGCTCCCCGCCCGTCACGCGAATTTTGGTGACGCCTCGTGCGATGAATCTGCGGGCGACCTCTTCCAATTCCGCCGCATCCAACAAGTCGGATTTCGGCAGGAATGTCATCTTTTCGGACATGCAATAGGTGCAACGTAAATCGCAGCGATCCGTAACGGATAGACGCAGATAGGTGACGATCCGCCCAAAAGAATCTATGAGCGGAGCTGCCGCTTTTGCTTTAGGATTGTCCAAAACAGACGCGGTCATATTTTTCGGGCTTTCATCATTTGCATCACCCTAGCCAAATCCGCTGGCGTGTCCACGTCATGTGCAGCGAAAGCGTTCAATTCAAGTGTCTCAGGTTTTAGAAGATCAAATAAATCTCGCGCGCCAGAAGTTGTTTCTTGTGACAAGATAATGTCCATTGCCGCCGCGTTAAATATTGCCGGGGGCATTCTTATAGATTCACAGGAGCTCACAACGCATTGATTTTCTTGTATTTTTCTTACCAGTGTTTTTATGTAGGATGATGTGACCAAAGGCATGTCACCCAGCAGTATCACGCAAATTTCCCATCCGGATTTTCGCACGGCTGCCAATCCAAGTCTCAAGGCATGGCCTTGTCCGTATTCGGGATAATTATTTTTGACTAATTGGACGTTGTCCATATCCGCCGCCTTCGACACGCAGAATATGTCTCCAAACCCAACGGCCTGTGCCGTGCCCAACACATGAGCGAGCACGGGTTTCCCGCAAAGATCTGCCGATAATTTATCCTGCTCGCCGAAACGTTCCGACAGTCCACTGGCCAAGATAACACATGCTACATTCGCCGGGCTCACAGCAGTTTCGCCTGTTGCGCGGATTGCATAATTTCTGCCAAAATCGAGAGCGCCAATAGCCGCGCATCTCGCTGCGCAGGGACAAGCCCTATCGGCCCTTTTATGCGCGCTATATCTTCTGCGGATGACCCCAGATTAGTGAGAGCTTTGCACCGCATATCATGCGTGCGCTGGCTTCCCATCGCGCCAATATAAAACGCCGGACCGGCTAAGGCTTGCTGTAAAAGCGCGGCTTCCCAATCATGATCGTGGAACAGACAGACGACGGCGGTGCGGGTATCGTCATTCGTAGCTGGCGGCTTTGCCGGGTCTATCAAATGCTGAATGGTCGGCCAAACATCCGCCTCTGGGGATTGCACAGAAACGTCAAACCCGCTGAGCTCAGCTAATTCCGCCAGAGCGATACACGCTGCCCCCCGCCCCGCAATGCGAAGTTCTATACGCGGCACTAAACCGATGGAAAGGTTTTCTAAGTCCAGCGTCGCATCTGTCCGATTATCTAACGCCGCAAGTGCTGACCCTATCGCCTCTCGGTCAGGATTTTGAAGGATCGCAATTTCCAAACGCCCGCCGCATGGCAGAGTTATATCCCGATAGGGAGACCCCTCGCCGTAAGTAAATGTTCCGGATTCTCCCGCCCTCGCCCGCGCAATAATATCCGCGTCCACGCAGCCATTGGACATATAGCCAATCACCCGCGAAGCCGTCACACACATCATCGCACCGCGCGCGCGTAGAGTGCCGCCCGTAACATCGGTCAAAATAATGAGAGCGGCGTCGGATCGCGCGAGATATTCGCGCAGCACATCTTCGGCATTGTCAAAGGTCGGAGTCACCCTTGTAGATTATGCTGCCCGCCGGACAAGGCAATGCTTTATGCAGGCCGCTGTGCAGGTTAGACTCAGGGCATGTTCTCTGTCCCATATAAGCGCGTGACGTTATGAAGCTCGCAATCCTCGCCGCGCTTTTTGGGCTGACGGCCTGCCTTTATGCCAGCGTCGGCTTTGGCGGTGGCTCCACCTATACGGCCCTGTTGGTGGCGGGCGGGATCGATTACGCGCTGATTCCGATTATCGCGCTGAGCTGCAATATCGCCGTGGTGGCGGGAAACACGCTGCGTTATTCCCGGGCCGGACTCGTGCCTTGGAAAAAACTTTGGCCGATATTGGCGCTGTCCGTTCCCGCCGCATGGCTAGGGGGGCGGCTGAATATATCGGAAACCCTTTTTATTGGACTGCTGTCAGCCGCGCTTCTTTTTGCAGGCATTCAGCTCTTGCGAACCGCAGGCCGCGAAGAGGCAGACAGTATCAAAGACACGTCGCCCCTCCTGAGCGGTTTCATCGGAGGGGCCATTGGGTTTTACTCGGGCCTTGTCGGGATTGGCGGCGGAATATTTCTGGCCCCGATCCTTTATGCGCTTTTATGGGGCCGCGCCAAAACCATCGCTGCGGCTTGCAGCGTCTATATTCTTTTCAATTCTATTGCCGGATTTGCCGGACAGGCCATGAAGCTCGCGGATGCAGAGAAATTCGCGGAGGCCACTGCATTTTGGCCTCTCATCCCCGCAGTCATTATCGGCGGCTTCATCGGCAATCATGTCGGGGTCAAATATATCTCACAGGTCTGGATACAAAGGCTGACAGGCGCGCTAATTCTGATTGTTGCAATGCGCTTGGGCGCGGAATGGATGGGCCAGGTTTTTTGAGATAAAAACTATATCCGCGTTTCGGCACGTCTGGTTATTCATAATTTTCAATGCGTTAAGGTAAATTTCAAGAGAATAATCCTCGATTCCAAAAGCTGTGATATATTGGATAAGTTCTTTCAAACACGGGACTAGGTAGGACGTCATCTACCCGTTTGAAAGACGGTGGGTCTGAGCATTTCGGGTGACTCCGAGATTGTGCCGGGACTTTTGGAGTGAGAGCCGATGCCTGGGTCCAACGCTGGCCCAACTGGTAGGACAGACGGGCCGCTTCATCTACAACCACTGCCGCAGAGCCTGTGATGCTGCCTTACAAACAGCGTTACGATCCTTCTGTAAAACAACTCTACTTTTCTGCCGGTGTTCCGACAGAAAGATCAACTCTGCGGGCAAGTCCTGCTTAAACAATGACCTCTGGCTGTCACTAGATTGGCAGTGGAAAATCTCGCATGTCGAAATCACGCTCATCGCATCTAAACCAGTTTGCCGCATTGAGAGACGCAATCTACCGAACCAACTGCTATAATGCCCTATCACCATAACTCAATTGGTAAGACCTCTGATAATTTCATCATAAAACTTCGCCATAATTAATTAAATCCAACGGGCTTTCCTTTGCGCTGTCGATCTCGAAGTCTTAGAGTTTAATGATGAAAAGATGTATCAAATGGCTGCAAATTTTATCGTTATTTGGAGTTTTAGGAGTTGGTTGTCAGCCCTTGTCATCATATGCAGAAAATAATGGCGAGCTTCAGATATTAACCAACCCGTCAGTCATCGCCGACACGCCTTTGCCCGATTTTTCATATGCGGGATATAATCACGGCGTCGGCGACATTCCTTTGGCCACCGGCAAAATCATTGATGTGACAGACTATGGCGTCACGGCGGATGATGAACTTGATGATTCCAAAGCCCTGCTGGAGGCCTTGGACGCTGCACACGAAACGCGCGGACCCGTCATCGTGCAATTTCCGAAAGGCCGGGTCATTGTTTCAAACATTTTGAAAATCCAACGCAGCGACATTGTTCTGCGCGGCGCAGGGTCAAGCGTTGGCGGAACCGATCTGCATTTCCCGCGCCCCCTACAAATGATCGACAAAACAGAGTCTTTGGATGAGCTGCGCGAATATCTGAAGAAATATGACAAACGCCAAAGGGAGAAGGACAGAAATATTGACGAGCTCTTCTCTGAATATTCATGGACCGGCGGATTTATCTGGGTGCAAAAAGACGGCACACGCGCGGCGGCCTATCTTGAAGAAAAAGACCCTCCCATCACCGTTTTGGCAAATGCGGTTTCGGGCCAGGCGATGACGCGAAACGTAGACGTCTCCAACACCGACAGTTTAAACGTCGGCGATGTCGTCGAATTGCAGTGGCTCAACCGCGCGGGCGAAAATGGGCCGCTCCTCAGAGAGATGTATGGCGACGGCGACACAGGTAAAAAAATTGGGTCCCACCACTGGACATTTCCCGAGCGTCCGCTGGTCCGTCAAAAGACCAAGATCCTCGCGGTAAATGGACAGACGGTCACGATCAGCGACCCCCTGCTTCATGCAATCTCAGAAGACATCCCGGCGCAATTTGCCAAATGGGATCACATCACAAATGTTGGAATTGAAGACCTGCATATTTCCTTCCCGCAATCCCCCTATTTTGGGCATCATCTGGAACGGGGCTATAACGGCATCTACCTGACCAGCGTATTTGATGGCTGGGTTCGGGATGTCACTTTCCTCAATGCTGATACGGGTATTCTCAGCTATAATAGTGCGAATGTAACGATTTCCGATATTACGACAAATGGTGACCGACAGGCACATTATTCGGTCCATGCGGGGAACGTCCATAATGTCCTGATTGAAAATTTGACGGTCAACAATGCGCCCATTCATTCGCTGAGCCTGAACACACAATCCACGAATGCGTTTTCAAAAACGCGATTGTCAATGAGGCCGCGGTGCTTGATCAACATGCCGGGGCAAATCACCAAAATCTGTTTGATAATATTACACTGAATGTAGACGCCATGCGCGATAAAAACGGGCCATATTATCCCATTTGGGACGGCAGCGGCGCAGGATATTGGCAGCCCGGACATGGCCGCTACAATACGACATGGAATCTGAAAGTGAACGTGCGTAGCGGCGCAGACCGCAAAGAGGTCGTTACCTTAGGAACTAAGCCTGAGGCTGCGAATCACTGTTCAAGATATCGTTATGGAAACCAGCAAAAAAAAGGGGCTGAAGCCCCTCTAACATTCTCAATAATGCCGCTCAACTGGAATGAGTAGCGGGTAGAAAGTCACGATATTATCCCAGTTGCTCTGAAGGCCATAATACCGAAACGCATATCGAGCTTATTATTCTGATAATTCCCGTTGACGGATTCTGCGTCCTCACAGACACCCAAGACGTTGCAGACGCCGATAAAAGAATCCGCTCGAAGAAGCCCGGCACGGCATTTTCCGTCCGTGTCAATAGACCCGGAAGGCGGATTTGCTTAAACGGCAGAATAAGTGTCTATCGCTTGCAGGCCTAAATTGCAGAGAATACCTGCCAGCTCGTCGGAAAACTAAAGATTAGCGAGTTCTAAACTACGGACTTCTGCATCATCTTCGTTAAGATTACCTGGCCTGCCCCATCAGATGATCCGGTTATTAAAATTGAATTTAAGTCACCAGATTTGAAAGCGGTTTTGTCACTATGTCTATTCCAATCGCCCTGAATATAGGGTCTCGTTAATTTCTTTAATGGCCTCTATCAACGCGGGGTAAGGTTGATCCGTGACATTCACCAATCCAATATTTGCGTTTTCGCCGTCATAGGTCCGGCCAGTCAACGGTTCATCGATATATTGGAACCAGTGCGCGCCCACAAAGTACGGATTATCTAATACGCTTTGCATATAGGCCTTATAGGCACGCGCGCGGTCCTCCTGATCATAGGCGTGAACAATGCCAGGATTATAGAGTCCGGAATCTTTTGTGGTGCCAATGTGAAATTCACCAATGACGACAGGTAAATCCACATCTTCTAAAAACGCCCAATGATTTGGCTGCACGCCTTCTTCATATATATTAAAGCTCAGAGCGTCCGAGTATCTCACCGATGATTTAATAATTTCCGGCGGCATGCCCCAATTGGCCATACGAGCGCCCATATACAGATGATCAGGCAAATACTCATCAAGGGTTTCAGTCACAACTTTGAAATACTGATCACCGAGCATTTCAAGCATATATGAAATATCTTGAACTTGAACGTCCGTATAGGTGTCAAACTTCGCCTCAGCGCCAAAGGATTTCCAATCAGAGAAAGTTGACTCCCAAGCCACATTTAGCGCGCCAATAGAGCTATATTTTTCTTTAAGATGGTCTGTAAATGCCGCCTTGGCTGGACTCGTTTCGGCATTTTTAGATAAGGCATCAGTAATAATTCCATAGCGAGCCTCAACACTGCCGTCCGGTTCACCCCAAGCTTTCTCATTATCGACAAAAATACCAACGCACCATGGGGAGGCCTGAACCTCTTCAGCAATTACGCGAATTGTGGCGCGCGCCCGTTCACGAAATACAGGGTCGTAGAAGTCCGGCATGGCACTCCACTTGGCGTTAAGAGGTTGTAGAGTTTGGAAGTCACCGATAATCCAACCATTTGCGAAATACGGAACCTGTTCGTTCGGATAAAAGGCCGGGTCTACCCAATTGCCAAATGAGGTAAAACCCCAGGACTTCATCCGATCCAGCGTCACCTCCTCCCATTTTTTGAGGTAAGAGTTTGGGGAGGTCTGACCGTAACGTCGCTCTAAATTAGCCTGATAAAAACTATAGGTTTCACCATGCGGAACCGGGCCAATATGTGTTGACCGACGATAGGAATAATGATCTGCCAGATTATCATCATAATCTGGCAACCACTCAAACATATCGCGGCGCATTTGATTAGTCACGAATCTCGTCTCGCGCACCGCATCTGATACCTTTACAATTCCCATAGAGTCTTCGGGCGTCACTTCGTCGGAGCGGCGCACACGCACTGACGGGTCTTTGAAATCAATACCTGTTGCCGTGGTCATATTCGCCATGCGCACATTGGCGGGGCCATGAGAGTAAAACAGATACCCTTCTGGATCGACCATCCACCACTTGCCTTTGTGTTTTTCAACGCGAAAGAATCCCGTTGCATCAAGCTTTGGGCCGTCTCTATAACCCCCAAATTTTGACCGATCTTTTGGGCCAGTATTAGCTGAAAGTTTCGTCAATTCTGCGGAGGCGGCCGCTGTAAGTTGTGCCTCTGAACTAATCTTCAGTGGAAAATCAACTTGTGTATTCTGCCCGAACCTGTCTGAAATTCCATTGAGCCACGTCCCGTCATTCTTCTGGTTGGGTCGCAGCCGAATATTATCAACTTCAAGTTCGCGGTCTTCAATTAAGCCAACGCTCATAAATTCGAACTTAGCAATTTTATACGGGTCCAAATTATTTTTCCTGGTCGAGCGCCAAACCATTTGCAGATCATCACCCTGCCAAACCGGTGGGGTGCCCCACATGCCGACATCTTGGCGAGCTTCGAGTCCCGTGATCGGGAAGTATACAATTCCGTCAAATCCAACAGGCAAGCTAATCGACCGACTCTCACGATTGCCGTCTGGGTCTTCAAGAATTACGTAAAGCTGGGTTGATAGATCAGACAGATTTTTTACATCAAAAGCAATATTGTGATCTTGAAACTTAGAAACGTCCCAAGCTTGTGCTGGTATAATCGGCACCTGATCTGTGTTACTCTCGGACGATAGGTGAAGGGCCAACCTCTTGTTGAGGCCTTCGTCAGATACAATGGAAACCGCAGCACTGCGCTCAGGTTTTATCCAGTCCAAGGCAGCAGTATCCTCAAAATCAATCAGTGTGTAATCACCCGTTGGAATAATTTCTGAAGATGCAGTACTCTCGACTTTAGCGCAGGCCACCAAGCTCCCGGCGAGTATGATAAGGCCGCAAGATGTCAAAAGTTTAAACATCAAATATCCCCCTAAGGAACCGCTTCTGTTGGCTTTAATTGACTAAATTTAATTCACCAAATTCATTTTGTAGACAATCTACAAATGAATCGACTGGCGATGTCAACAAGTAAAGAGGTCACCAATGCAACTTCGGCGTTTTATTGCTGTGGCTTCATCGACACTGGTCGTCACAAGTCTACTGCGCTGTCAGCCTAAAGTCGCAGCCCACAGGGCACTTCGGTTTCCATCTATCCGCTTGAAATTAAAAGGCTATACCGATCTTCCTTGGCTAGGGGGAAATTTATAGGCGAGCCGTTTACAGGATTGGCGAAGTCGCAGTGGACATATTGAGTGTCTTGCAGACGGTAAAGATTTGCATGTCCAAACTGCGCATAATTTGACGCGAAGGCTTGATGAACGACATCAGTCTGCGCGTATTTCGGCAACGGTGTCGTCAATCGGAGATGGAAACCCGACTTTGGTGGATTTCTTCCGGGGGCCGGCGGCGCTGATATTGATTAACAGAGCGCGGCACTTATTCATTACGGCTCAGGCGTAACCGTCGGCCTTCTGATTGCCATTGACAGCAAAGGCGCCCTTAGCATGCGCGATTCCAATAAACTCGACCGAACCGCTCGCCTTAGAAAGATGTGCTTTAGATGAAGCGCATCAAGCCAAGTGTCGGGATGCCTTTTCATTAAAAGAGCGTCTATAATCTTAAATTATCATATTGCTGCGAAGAACATAGGTTCATTCGATATTCGACCAAGCCAAGCAAAGCTTCTCACTCGAAAGCTGATCATGGGACCCAGATCCGCGGAGGGATCAGCAATTCTATAGCTGGCCTATAGTGGTGCCGTTCGACAAAGCAGGAAGCACGTAATCTAAAGCGCGTCCCATGCCTTCACAAAGGACACCGCACTTGTATGAATATCTTCTATGGATTTACCTGTATCATAGAGCGCAGACCCTATACCGAACCCGGTCACGCCGACTTTGGCATAGTCCGGCATATTAGCAGCATTCACGCCTCCAACCGCATAGATTTCCGTCGATTTCGGAAGCACGGCTCGGATGGCTTTAATCCCTGACGGCCCGATTGTGCCTGCTGGGAAAATTTTCAACACATCTGCCCCGCCCTTAAGCGCTGCAAAACACTCTGTCGGCGTCTGACATCCAGGGTAAGAATTCAGGCCCAGCTCTTTCGTCCTATTGATAACCTCGAGGTCCATATTCGGAGAAATGATCAAGGTGCCTCCCGCTTTCTGAACAGCGTCAACTTCATCAGGGGTCGTTACTGTTCCAGCCCCAATCAGCGCTTTTCTATTTAGCGCCTCAGTCATGATTGCAATAGACTCGAATGGCCGGGGAGAATTCATCGTAACCTCGAGGATTGTAATCCCCGCCGCACAAATCGTGCGCGCGACATCCTCAACTTCATGTGGCTCCACACCTCGTAAAATGGCGACCAGAGGTCGATGTTTAATCTCAAATTGAGTCATGAGTTTTTCTTCGCACGGCACTCTTCAAAGCCTAGCCCTCTTGTTTTCGTACGCACACGCAATAATGTATCATGAGCGGTAATGAACAAACTGTGGCCATCTTCGCCAAACGTGCAATTTGCGGTCGCTTTCCCAGTTGCTATCCGCCCGAGTAATGTTCCAACGGGTGATATAACCGCTACCCCGCCCGCGACCGTCGCAAAGAGATTGCCCTTTGCATCTACAGTCATACCATCTGGCAAACCAGGACTGCCTGCGACGCTAAATCCTATCGCATCGAAAAAGACCCGCCCCGCACCCAGCGACCCATCACTCTTAACTGCAAATTTTTTGATTATTTGGGATTTTTTGTCAGATTGGGAGACGTAGAGATATTGCTCATCGGGTGTAAAAACCAAGCCATTGGGAAAACTCATGTCTTGGACATCTGCATAAACGCGGCCGTCCAGATTAACGCGGTAAACGCCATGAAAGTCTAATTCCATGCCGACATAGGGCTCCCTCTGTTTGAGACCAAACGGCGGGTCTGTAAAGTAGACATATCCTGATAATGACGAGATGACATCATTTGGACTATTAAATGCGGCGCCTTCTAGGTTCGCAGCGACCACAGTTCTTGACATATTGCGTAGATGTAAGCGGTCTACCGAACGCGCATCTTGATTACAGATCAAGAGGGTATCATCATCGGACATGAAAAGACCGTTCGTTCCTGGCATAGCAAATTCATTGCCTTCAGGATTTTCACGCCCCCCGGGCTCTAAGAATATCGAAAGGCCTGATATCGATTTCCAAACATAAATGCGGTTTTCAGGGATGTCAGAAAAATAGAGTTGGTCACGCTGAACGTCCCAAGCCGGACCTTCTGTCCATGAAAAGCCCGTCGCAATGACTTCAATCGGGGCGTCGGAGTCGATTATATCGGCCAAGCCAGTATCGACTGGCTCCACGCCACCGATAGTCGGTAAAGGTTTTGAACAGTCTTGCACCTTAGCCTCATTGTGTTGTTTATATGACATTAGAACAATTCGACCCAACTTAGCAATGTAGATTGTTGACAAAGAACATTAATGCGTGAAACATCAATAATAATTTAGGGGAATGCTTAAAACCGTTCGGCACAAAGACGAAAATAGGCCACAAAATGGAAAAGTCACAAAAACGCGCTGTCTACAGCGCAGTCATAGTTGCGTTGGGAGGGCTAATTTTTGGATTAGATGCGGCGCTTATTTCAGGTGGGATAAGGTCAATTTCAACAGAATTCGGCTTATCGGATCTACAAATTGGTAGCGTCGTCGGCGCGCCCGGTTGGGGAGTCCTGCTCGCTTTACTTTTTTCTGGAACACTGTGTGACAAAATCGGGCGTAAGAATACGCTTTTGATTATCGCCGCCCTTTATGTTGTTTCTGCGGTTACGTCAGTCCTAGCGCCAAGCTACGGCACACTTTTCTGGGCCCGCTTTATCGGCGGAATGGCCTTTACCTCACTCTCTGTCGCCGCAATGTATATCGGTGAAATTTCTCCGCCCCATTTGCGGGGTAAGTTAGTCTCAATTCTTCAACTGACCATAGTGATCGGGCTCTCAGCCGCTTTCTTTATCAGCTATGGCATCCACGCTTTGTCGCAAACCGACATTACTTGGGTTGTCGATGTTGGTTTGGAAGCAAAAAAATGGCGGTGGATGCTTGGCGCGGAAATCGTTCCGGCAATCTTATGGCTTGCTTTACTTTTCACCATCCCCAAAAGCCCGCGCTGGCTCATGGCCAAGGGCCGTCCGCAGGAAGCCCGCAAAGCCTTGATCCAACTCATCGGAGATGAAGGTACCAGCAATAACAGACTGTCCCCGCAAATTATTTCTGACTACGGATTGGATGATCTGAAAGGGACAGAACTTGGACTTCTTGCCTCTTTTCGCGAACTGTTTTCGACTAAGCTCCGAAAAGCCCTTCTTGTCGGCGTTATCGTTGCTATCACTCAGCCTATAACAGGCATGAATGCCATTACGTTCTACTCTCCTATCGTATTCGAGCAGCTGGGCGGTGGAACCGATACGGCTCTTGCACAAACTATCATTGTTGGTCTCCTCAGTGTAGCTGCCACACTTATATCTTTGGCGTTCATTGATAAAATCGGTCGACGCCCAATGTTTCTTGGCGGCCTGATTGCTGCAGCATTTTTCCTTCTGCTGAGTTGGTACGGGTTCAGCCAAGCGACCTATCAACTCAGTGCGGATCAAATCGCAAGTTTTGGGAGCAGTCTGGATATCAATGCGTTAAAGCCCATGGCCGGAATGGTTTTTGAAAGCGACGTCCTGTTCAAAGCCGAGCTTGTGAAAAACCTTGGGTTTGATGCAGCCCGCGCGAATGAGGGCGCAATTTTAAAAGAAGCGGTATCCCTGAATGGGATGCTTATTTTCATAAGCATCCTTGGCTTTATCGCAGCTTACCAAGCGACGATTGGACCAATTCTTTGGGTGCTATTTTCAGAGATATTCCCGACCCGCGTTCGCGGTGTCGCCATTACGCTCTGCGCCTTCATCACCAGTCTATTCAGCGTTTTGGTTCAACAATTTTTCTCATGGCAATTGGCGGCATGGGGCGCAGGAAATGTGTTCCTGTTCTACGGGGCCTGTGTTTTGGTCTGTTTGCTGCTGAACTATTGGCTCTTACCGGAAACGAAAAACAAAACGATTGAAGAAATCGAGCAAGGCTTTGCAGTAGCCTAAGCTTTTGCAATCTTCCCCAAACGATCTAGGACCTATGCAATGTTGAAAAATAAAATTGTGATTGTAACAGGTGGATGCTCTGGCATTGGCTGGGGTATAACCAAAGCCGCGACTGCAGCCGGCGCGACGGTTATCGCTTGTCAACGTAGTCTAAACGGCCAAGAGCGAATCAATAGTTTGGCTAAACTTGGATTTAACGCAGAGTTCATGCCACTCGATGTTTCTGACCCGCAAGCCATCGGTCCATTCATCAACGCCATTATAGAAAAACATGGACGCATCGATGCATTGGTCAACAATGCGGGCGTAACAATTGAAGCGGATTTTTTCGATTTCCCTCTCGATAAGCTCGACATGTTATGGGCGACCAATCAACGCTCTATTTTCTTGCTCAGCCAAGCGGCGGCGCGCCATATGCGCAAGGCCAGCAAAGGCAATATCCTGAACATATCGTCTAACCACTCCAAAGGCAGTGTAGCTGGGTATGAGATGTATGCAGGTACAAAGGGTGCTATCAGCGCCATGACACGGGCGATGGCTTGGAGCCTTGGCCCGCATGGCATTCGCGTCAACACTTTGTCGCCTGGCCTGACTATGACTGAAGCCGTGCAGAAAGTTGCCGCTGAAAAACCTGGTTTGATGAAGGCCTTTAATGACCTTCACGCAACCAAAGAGGTCAGCACGGTTGAGGACATCGCGAATATAGCCGTATTTATGATATCCGATTTAGCGAAGGCTTTAACGGGTGAAGATATTGTTGCGGACCAGGGCGTTGCGGCGCAATTATGCCGAACTGACCAACTTAAATAAAATGAGGCTGTGTCTGTGATTATTTCTAATGTCATTCCTTACCCTATTTGGTGCGGCCATCGGAATCTCCTGATTGTCAAAGTCGAAACAGAGTGCGGGCTGTATGGGTGGGGCGAGTCGGGCATGTCAGGGCGTGAATTGGCTGTTGCTGGCGCGATAGAGCACTTCAAACAATTTCTCGTCGGAAAACCCGCCAACCAAATCGGTGCGATCTGGCAGGAACTATACCGAGGCCAATATTTTGAAGGCGGGCGGGTTTTGACAGGGGCGATTTCGGCCATTGATATCGCCCTTTGGGACATCGCGGGAAAACGTCACCAAGTTCCTGTTTACGAACTGCTTGGCGGTAAACAGCGTGAGGAAATTCCATGTTTCGCAACATCAGTCGCAATGCTTGATGAAACATTTGCGCAAGATGTTCAGCGTCTGGCGAAAGAAGGCTGGCGGGTCATTCGCGCAACCAATGGCGACGGTGCTGACCCTGATGGTAAGATGACTTATGACGTCCGTAAGAACATCGCCAATGCAGCGAAAGCTCTTCACGAGGCCCGCGAGGCCATTGGAGATGAAATAGTTTTAGGTATCGATTTGCACCACCGCCTGAGCGTGGCTGAAGCGGCTTCTTTTTGTCAGAAGCTGCCAATGGGAACGATTGACTTTCTGGAGGAACCGATTCGTCAACAAACACCCGAGACCTATGCCTCTCTACGCACCATGACAGATATTCCTTTTGCTATTGGTGAAGAGTGGTCCAGCAAATGGGAGGCCCGTCCTTTCATAGAGCAAGGCTTGACAAATTTTGCACGCATTGATGTTTGCAATGTGGGCGGCTTGACGGAGGCAAAGAAAATCGCGGCCATGGCTGAAACTCACTATATCGATATCATGCCGCACGATCCGCTCGGCCCGCTCTGTACTGCTGCGACCAACCATTTATGCGCGTCTGTTCCAAATTTAGCTTGGACAGAAGTCGCAAATTATTCACCAGACAAATCGGACCATGACCGTATATTCACGGGACGTCCCATCCATAAACCTGGGGTATTCCCTATTCCAGACGGGGTTGGAATCGGAATTGACGTGAATGAAGATCAACTCCCCAAAGACGGATTTAGATTTTGGGAGGCCCCACGCCGCTATAAACCAGATGGAAGTTTTACGAACTGGTAATTTCATTATAAACTGGTTTATTGTTTACAATACACAAAAATTCTATAGGAATGGCCCAAAGCAATATGGGCTATTCTCATGACATCTATTCAGGCGCGTTCACCTCAACAAAATGCTTGGCCCGACGCACGGATTAAATCCTTAAAGACCGAATATTATCATGTCCCACTCGCAGAAATACTCGTCGATGCGAGTCATGGTACGCATACGCATTTTGAACTAATTATTTGCCGTATTATGACTCAAGACGGCTTTGAAGGAGTTGGATATACATATACTGGAGGCAAGGGCGGGCGAGCAATTGCAGCCCTCATAGAACACGATTTAAAATCATTTCTACTCGGCAAAGAAGGCGAGAATGTCGAATCAATATTAGACGATATGCTGCACACTAATCATTACATAGGGCGCGGCGGACTATTGAGTTTCGCAGCCTCTGCAGTTGACATTGCGCTTTGGGATATTCGCTGTAAACGCGCTGACCTCCCGCTACACAAGTACCTTGGCGCATCCAAAAGCCAAACACCTTGCTATGAAGGGTTTATCGATCTCGACTACTCAATGAGCAGGCTGCAGGAAAAAGCGGAGCAAAGCCTGGCTTCGGGTCACGAGGCGATCAAAACTAAGGTCGGTCGGACCAATATGCACGAAGACGTTGATCGCGTAGCTCTGCTACGTTCAATAATCGGACCAGACCGAAAATTGATGATTGATGCTAATTACAGCTATACAGAAGCGCAAGCTATTAAATTTGGCCGGGCCGTAGAGAGATACATAATTGATTGGTTTGAAGAGCCAATCTCGCCAGATGAATTTGAAGCTTACGGTCGCATCGCCGATGCGATATCCATTCCGCTCGCCATGGGCGAAAATCTTCACATTATCGAAGAGTTTGAACGGGCGGTTCGCTACTCCAAACTCACCTACTTACAACCGGACGCATCTAACATTGGCGGCATCACGGGATGGCTACGTGTGGCAGAACTCGCTGAGAAGAATGGCCTGACGGTGTGTAGCCACGGGATGCACGAGCTTCACGTGTCGCTGCTTGCGGCGCAGCCTCATGCAGGCATGATGGAAGTCCACTCTTTCCCGATTGATAAATATACGAAAAATGAAATCCGTATCGAGGACGGTTTGGCATTTGCGACGCAAGACCCCGGTATAGGCGTTATCTTTGACGATACACTTCTTAAACCTCATTTGATTTTTGAATCCTAAGGCGATCTCATGAAAGCAGCACAATATCTCGGCGACTCCAAATTTGGCGTTGTACCCTCAACTCACATACCTCCCAAGGCAGGCGAAGTTTCGCTTGATGTAGGCTATGTTGGAATTTGCGGCACGGACATGCACATTTATCACGGTGCAATGGATCATCGAGTTTGCCCTCCGAATGTAATTGGACACGAAATGTCCGGCACGGTGCGTGAAGTCGGTTCTGGCGTTACGGGGTACTGTGTGGGCGACAAGGTTGTAGTGCGTCCGCTCGATTATTGCGGCGACTGCCCTGCTTGCAATGCGGGTCATTCCCATATTTGCCATAATTTGAATTTCATGGGGATTGACACGGCTGGTGCGCTTCAAAGTAGCTGGACTGTTAAAGCCCGTACACTGCACAAGTTACCTGACAATATTGATTTACGCACAGGGGCCATTATCGAGCCTCTTTCCGTCGCGTGTCATGATGTGACGCGCGCTGGTGTCAAAGCTGGAGAAGACGTTGTCATTCTAGGCGGTGGCCCTATCGGTCAATTGATCGCGCAAGTCGCCAAGGCCAAAGGTGCGAACGTCCTCATTTCAGAGATCAACGAAACTCGCCTCAAGTTTTCAGATGAAAATGGCATTGAGACAATCAATCCTGCCCAGGATGATATCGTTGCAACTGTCATGGAGCGCACAAACGGAAAAGGAGCAGACGTCGTATTCGAAGTCGCCGGCGTTTTGCCCGCGGTAAAAGCCATGACCGACATCGCGGCCGTTCGTGGACGCATCTGCATCGTTGCCATACATTCTAAACCTGCGGAAATTGATCTATTTAAATTCTTTTGGCGAGAGTTGGAAATGGTAGGTGCCCGCGTTTATGAAGCGGCGGATTATGACGAAGCCATTGAATTGGTCGCGAGCGGTAAGTTGAATGTTGAACCATTTTTCACAGGTGAGTTCACATTGGATCAGGTTGGAGATGCCTTCCACGCCTTGGACACAAATCCGACTGGCATGAAATATATAATCAACTGCGGCGGGCAGGTCTAATGACCACTACTTTTGATACGTTTTCCCTTGAGGGCAAAACAGCGCTCGTTACCGGATGCAAACGCGGCATTGGTAAAGCCATGGCGGAAGGCCTAGCAGAAGCGGGAGCAGACATTATCGGCGTATCGGCCAGTCTAGAAGCGACGGGCTCCGCAGTAGAAAAATCAGTGAGCGCCTTAGGCCGTAATTTTTCGGCTTATAACTGTGACTTTTCTGATCGCATTGCGCTGAAAGCTTTTATTGGTAAGGTTCAGGCAGAACAAAAACCTGTCGATATTCTAGTCAACAATGCGGGTACAATATTGCGCGCACCAGCAGCTGAGCACAGTGATGAATATTGGGACAAAGTGATCGAGGTTAACCTCAATGCACAGTTCATTCTTAGCCGCGCCTTTGGCAAATCCATGATTGATCAAGGCTCTGGGAAGATCATATTCACCGCTTCGCTGCTATCTTTTCAAGGCGGCATCACCGTCCCAGGCTATGCGGCCAGTAAAGGTGGTATTGCTCAACTTGTTATGGCTTTATCCAATGAATGGGCGTCCAAAGGCATCAATGTGAATGCCATAGCCCCAGGATATATTGCAACGGATAACACCGAGGCTTTGAGAAATGACGCGACGCGATCTGAGTCAATTTTGGGCCGCATTCCGCAAGGACGCTGGGGGCAACCTGAGGACTTTAAAGGCCCCATCGTGTTTTTAGCTTCGAAAGCCTCAAATTACATGAACGGCTCAACCGTGCTTGTTGATGGTGGATGGATGGGCCGTTAGTCTCGCCAAGTTAGATATAGAGGTAAATGATATCTGTCATCTAGCGGATATTATCTTTTAAAGCCTTAATAGCTTTTTTCGTATTCCCTGCCTCCAAAGCATCTAAAATAGCTGTATGCTCATCATAGGATTCTTTTGGCTTCGTAATGCGTTGATAGTCTATACGCATACGCAGTGCGACAGATGTCCAAACGTTGACGAGGTCCTCACCGCCCGCTTTTTTCACTAAATAGCGATGGAATGCCAAATCCATTTCCGTTGCCTCAGTGAAGTTATCCTCTCTCAGCGCAGAATGTAGCTTCAATAGTATTCCTCGAAGGGTTTCGAAATCATCTTCATCTAGCCTACCTTTCAGAAGCTTAAAAGCTTCAGTCTCCAGCTTTAAACGTAAGCCCTTCATTATCGAGTGAAGTTTAGGGAGTAGCTGGTGGTTTACAGTCACCCCACAATTAGGTTTTGACGACAATAGACCTTCTTTATTTAGTTGTAAAAGTACATCCCGTATTGGGCCTCGCGAGACACCAAATTTCTCAGCCAAGACTTCTTCGCGGATGCGTTCGCCCGGCTGTACGGCCCCCGAAATAATATCAGATCTCAGACTGTCGGCAATCTGTTCACGTATCGTTACGAGTGGTTTGATTTTAGACACTTATATTCCTTTTGAGGCTGTGGTTTTGGTCACAAACGGTCGCAAATAAGGAGCAAAATTGTGATCACTCCTTAAACTATGCATTTTGTAGAATTATGAAAGGTAAAATTACTTAGCCTCTCAGCCCCCTGATACTTCGACATTCATCCATATAGACAATTCCTGTTCAGGCAGCACAATTTTGTACTCTTGTGGCAAAACTCCGAAGGGGTTGCCACGCCCTATTGTAGGTTCAACTGCAACATAATCTCCATTTGGAGGAAAGAAAACGTGCATATTATTGCAGGCTTTATCCGCCGTAATAATTGTCGTGGGACGCCCAGGCTCAATCAAAGCTGCCTTACCGGTCCAGCCGTAATGTGTTTGGTCCGTCATTTGAGAATTTACGACGGGTGCACCTCGGGTAAAGTCTTGACGAAACGATCCCGGAATGCGCTTTATCGCATGCCCATATTCATTGTTAAGCCAGTAACCATCATATTGTGCGTAAAGCCGTGTAGCCTCGGAAGCTGGGAAATAAGGATGAAATCCGAGGTCTGCCGGCATAGGATGATCGCTTAAGTTCGTTACAGATAAACCGTGCCATAAGGATGTCTTGCCAAGTCTAAACGTCTGACGGGCTTCGAATGGCCAAGGCCACTCACCGCCCGCACCGTATTGAAACTGTAAGGTGGCCTCAGTTTGGTTTGCGGTCTCGATAGACCACTCACCAGTCCAGCCATAACCATGAATAAAATCGGGCAATCCTAAGAAATTTCCCTCAAGATCTACGTCAATACCTCCAAAACTAAACTTTCCCTCCGGTATGCGATTAACGATCGGTACCAGCGGGAAGCTGGCCATATCCGTTACGTTTGCCATATCGCTGGGTGCTCGCCGCAAAATCTCATGATCGCGCCAAGTTAGGTGCGAGATGCTGCCTCCGTTTTTCGGGAAAAGTCCGAGGCTCATACCTCCATTTACGAGCGCGACTTCACTCACAGATTTAGACCCTAGATGTCTAGCTGACCGCATGACCCCCGCACAACTAGCGTGGACACCGCCGGTGGCCGCCAGTGATAATCCGGCAACAACATACCTACGCGTGAACTTGGACCTACTTTTCATATGACAGATCACCGAATTCCAAAATCTGGTTTGCGGATAAATCAGTCATTGTTTTGGTAGTTCCGTCGCGCCATCGTACGGTCACATCAATATCATCAGACGCACTGCCAACGCCAAAATGCAAAATAGACATTAGACTTTGCGTATGGTTTGCCCCTGCAGATCCGACATCTTTAGTCTGAGAGAGACCAGAAGCTGTCTTCACAGTAACTGTTGCGGCCATCGGGTCTGTCTGCTGATCAGAATAGCCTAAACTAACGATCAGATAATTTCCCGCTTCAGGTGTTTGGTTTTTGTACAGATGCCAATATCCCAAATCGTCATCACCATTGAGCAAATCAATTTTACCGTCCATATCGAAGTCAAAAGCTGCGCCCATATCACCATGTGCTTTGGCAGGCCCCGCATATGCGCCATGGGTAGTCGTCGCTACAAACTTCTGGCCGTCGACATTACGCAGAAGCACATCTGGAACACGGCTGCTTAACTTTCCAAACCGATAAACGAAAAAGTCTTCATACCCATCATTATCGAAATCGCCATTTGTGACGCCCCAATTGCTGCCATGCGTTTGAGCGGGCAGACGATCAGAGATATCGACAAAACGCCCTCCTTTGTTTTCAAGTAAAACATCGGGGACGTTATTATAATCTTGCGGTTTCCAATCGGGTCGAACCGAATTTAAACCCGTAATTGTTCCTCGGACATCCCAAGCAATATCACCATCTAGTGACCACTTTAATCGCCATTTCCCATTCCCAACATGACCAAGATACCAACCATTTTCGGTGATCGCATCCGGAATCCCCTCTGCCATAGCGCGAGAAATAACCGTAGGATCGACCGGGGTATCGATCCGAACTTTGTCCGCGCCAAGATATACAGGTAGCACTAGGCCTTTCAGACGCTCCCAATGCCAGAACTCCTGTAGAGTGATATCGCCCGAAGCCTCAAAGCTCATACCGTCTTGCCCCATGAGACCCTTATCCCGCAAGTCAAGGCGCCCGCTCTTAGGGTCAAAGTCGATAGAATTATTGGCGATTTGATAATACGTCTTACCCCGGGACAAGTATAAATCCCGATCGCCGTCATTATCGATATCTGCGTCCGAAACGGTCGTAATAAACTGCCCGCTCTTAAACCCAGAAGGCAACATCTCTGCCGTCACATCTTTAAAAACAAAACTGCCATCACCTTGCCAAAGCGTGATGGGTTCAAATAAAACCAAGTCGGAAATGTTGTCATTGTTAAAATCGGTAACGAAGGCTCGCTCCGCCTCTGCTTCTTGAATGCCAGAACTTTCGCGAAATTCAAATTTTCCACTCCCGACATTTTCGAAGATCGTATTGCGCGGCCCAGTTTCGCCAGGAAGTTGCCGTGCAACCACGTGCAGCAAATCCAAATCACCGTCTAAGTCCATATCGATCCAACGCGGTGTCCGGCCACGCGCACCAAGATCCTGCAAACCTGACGTGGCAGTCACATCGGTAAATTGACCGTTATCATTGCGTAGCAACCTAGGTGGCGCGGGCATTTTTCCATTGCCTCCGCCAACACTGATTATGATATCTACGTCCCCGTCGCCATCATAATCAGCCGACGCAGCGCCGTGTACATCCCCACGCTGAAGCGGCGCTTCACGCTGGGTTACAGTCCCATCAATATTCGTGTACCAAAGTTCCATAGGATGTATATTATGATTTCCGATGGCAAAATCGTACCGGCCGTTGCCCGTGAAATCCGCCAGAGATGGCCCGCCGTATTTCATGCTCTTTTCGCTCACAAGACCAGCGGCTTGTGTAATATCTTCAAACAAAAACTCGGTCGGCGCCTCTACACTCGTTTCAACCGTGCCGGCGCAGGCCGCCAGTCCTAGCGAAAAAAAGGCTGTGAATTTTAGACTTGTTGTCATGATACCCTCCCTTATTAAATCGGCCAACTCACTTATCGTCGACATCTTATAATCATTCTTGTTGCACGGAATGCGCGTCTTACAAAATAGATATTGTTAACAATTGACAGAAAAGTGGGTTGCAGATAGGCTTTTTCAAAAAGATAACGAAATTAGGACCTCATCAGATGCGTTACAGATGGCTTATGGCTACGACCCTTGTTCCGATGTTTATCCTGAGCGCTTGCTCGGAGCCTGAAACGATCAGCCAAAATTTAATGACCGGAACGAAGGCTGTCATGTTAGCAGATTTCAGTTCTCTGGAAGACCTCGATCTGATCACCGCCAGCAACGCGCATATTGAGATTGAAAACGGCGCCCTCACGATCGACTTAAAGTCAGAGAATAATTATTATTCCGGCGTCACAATTCGTCAGGCCGAACCTTGGGACTGGGGCCAATATAAGAGTTTCGGCATCGCCATGGATATCGGAAACCCCGGGACAGAAAGCGTTCAACTGAATATGGACATTAAGGATGCATCAGGTAAGGGCTTTACCCGCAGCGCCGTCATCCCAATCGGCGAAGCCAGCCCTTATTATGCTGAATTGAGGGGGGCGGATATCGATATTGACTCCGGCATTCGGGACAACCCCGTTGCCTGGGATTTTGGCGGAACAAAGTTCACCTGGATGTGGGGCACGGAGCAACTAGACACGTCCGCTATCACCGAAATGTCACTCAGTATTATTAGCCTGAGTTCGGATCGAACGATTACACTCGACAACATACGCTTGATCGTGGACCCAAAAACCAATCCTGACTACTTAGTAGGCCTAGTAGATGAGTACGGGCAAAATGCCAAAGTGGACTTTCCCGGTAAAGTCGAAACTGATGAACAGTTAGCCGACCTTACAAATAAGGAGCTGCAATCTCTGAAGGCTGGTGGTTTGAAAGACCGCAGTAAGTTTGGCGGCTGGCTCAATGGTCCAAAACTTGAAGCGACAGGCTACTTTCGCAGTGAAAAAATTGGCGGCAAATGGGCCATGGTTGATCCGGAAGGCTATCTCTTTTTCTCAAATGCACTAGCCAACATCCGTCTGTCAAACACAACTACAGTGACCGGTCGCGATTACCCCAAAGACATGCTGACTCAGCGCTCCCCTGATGATTTAACACCCGAAGATTCTTTAGGTCTGAACCCGGCTCCGCCAGAGGCGCGCTCTCAACGCTTCCTCGCCGCCGAAGTTCGTCGAAATATGTTTAACTGGCTACCAGAAGATGATGACCCGCTCGGCAATCATTACGGCTATCGCCGCAGTGTACATACTGGGCCGCTTGAACATGGTGAGACTTATAGTTTTTACAGCGCCAATCTTGAACGCAAATATGGAGAAACGTCTACAGACTCATTCCTAAATGATTGGCGTGATAAGACCTTGGACCGAATGACTAATTGGGGGTTCACCTCATTTGGTAATTGGGTTGATCCAATGTTTTATGACAACACACAAGTACCCTACTTTGCCAATGGCTGGATTATCGGAGACTATAAAACTGTTAGTAGTGGAGATGATTTTTGGTCCCCCCTACCCGATCCATTTGACCCCAAGTTCTCTTACCGGGCCGATAAAACGGCCCAAGCCGTTGCTGCTGAAGTCCAGGCAAGTCCTTGGTGCATTGGCGTTTTCATAGACAATGAAAAAAGTTGGGGGCGTATGGGGACGCCGCAATCGCAATATGGGATTGTTATCAACACAATGGCCCGCGCGGATACGGATAGCCCGACCAAGGCCGTCTTTACAAAACTGCTGAAAGATAAATACGGCAGTATCGAAAAACTAAACGCGGCATGGGGCAAGAACGCCGCCTCTTGGTCTGACATTGAAAATGGTATTATGTTATCCGACCATACGAAGGCAAAGCAGATCGACTACGCCATCCTGCTCGAAGCTTATGCTTCGAAGTATTTTCGCGTAGTTTCGGATGCTGTAGAAAAATATATGCCCAATCACCAATATATGGGTGTTCGCTTTGCGTCTTGGGGCATGACCCCAGAAGTCGTGCAGGCTGCTGGTAAATATGTCGATGTAATGAGCGTAAATGAATACCGCGAAGTTCCACAATTTGAGCACTGGGACTTTCTCGAAAAACTCGACAAGCCAACCGTCATTGGCGAATTTCATATGGGCGCGACAAGCGATACCGGACTTTTCCATGCGGGTTTAGTCAAAGCGACAGATCAGGCAGATCGCGCGCGGATGTATAAAAACTATGTCAATAAAGTGGTAGATAATCCCTATTTTGTCGGCGCTCATTGGTTCCAATACATTGACTCTCCCTTGACCGGCAGGGCCTATGATGGAGAGAATTATAATGTCGGTTTTGTCCGTGTTACAGATACGCCTTATCCTGAAATGGTGAAGGCTGCGAAAGACCTCAACATGAACCTCTATGAACGCCGCTTCGGGGATTTAAAGAAATGACACTCTACAATACGGTCAACTTTGTTGATGGAAAATATATCAAAGCCTCAACGGAGGAAGTGATAGACATTCTGAATCCGACAACAGGTAAAAAATATGGCGAGGTCCCAAACAGTCTCGAGAAAGATGCTCTTGAAGCCCTGCTCAGCGCCAAAGCTGCACAGAAGACATGGGCCAAAGTTCCGGCGAATCAACGCGCTAAAATTCTGCGCGCAATGGCGGCAGGTATCCGCGAACGAGCTAATGTGTTGGCTGAGATACTCGTCAAAGAGCAAGGTAAGATACTGGCATTGGCCCACGGCGAGGTTGAGGCTACCGCGACATTTATTGAATACGCATGTGACCACGCCCTACATTTGGAAGGCGACATTTTACCATCGAACAATCCCGATGAGAAAATTTATATCCATAAATTTCCGCGCGGCGTTGTCGTCGCGATTACAGCCTGGAATTTTCCACTAGCCTTGGCCGGTCGCAAAATTGGCCCAGCCCTTATTACAGGCAATACAATTGTTATCAAACCCACCCAAGAAACTCCGCTGGCAACGATGATGCTCGGCGAAATAGCCAATGAAGCAGGTCTTCCGCCAGGCGTTCTGAATATCATCAATGGCGGCGGGTCGACTATCGGCAATTATTTGTGCTCCAGCGAGCACACGGCTATGATTACAATGACTGGCAGCACCTATGCTGGCCTCAAAATTTATCAGGCTGCGGGTAAACACCTTGTCCCTGTTATGCTGGAACTTGGAGGCAAGGCGCCCTTCGTTTTGATGGATGACGGTGATGTCAATTTGGCCGTCGACTCTATAATGGGCGCACGCTTTACGAATAGTGGACAGGTCTGTACCTGCGCCGAGCGAGCTTATATCCACGAAGACGTTTACGATGAATTCATCTCAAAGCTAATACCGCGCGTTGAAGCCCTAAAAGTAGGTGACCCTATGATCGATGGGACAGAAATGGGTCCGAAAGTAAACGCGTCTGAGATAAGAAACTTGGAGCGAATTGTCGGCGAAAGCGTAAAGCAGGGGGCCAAAATTCTAACAGGAGGTAAGCCAAGCGCGCCGGCGGATTGCGAGGGCGGTTTCTTTTATCCACCGACTGTACTCGTCGATATGGACCAGACCAATATCGCAGTTCACGATGAGACCTTCGGCCCTATCTTACCCATTGTTAAATTCAGCTCACTGGATGAAGCTATAAGCCACGCAAATGATAGCGAGTACGGCCTCGCTGCGTATTTTTACTCGGCGTCAAATGCAAATATACACCGTTTTATCAACGAGGTGGAAGCTGGCGAAATGTATATTAATCGCGGCATGGGTGAGATGCACCAAGGATTTCATAATGGCTGGAAAATGAGCGGTATGGGCGGCGAGGACGGTCGCTATGGGCTTGAACAATATATGGATAAGAAAACCGTTTATTTGAACGAGTCTCACTAAGGTCATCGACGGCAGCGGCCAAAACCAGAGGGCTCAAACAATGGACGAAGACAATAAAAAACGCCGTCTGCTCTTAGTCCTGTTGTTTTTGACCGTCGTCATAAATTACATGGACCGAATGAATATCTCGGTCGCGGCAGCCGCTATACGCGAAGACCTAGAGATTTCGACTGAAACTATGGGCTTTGTATTTTCGGCATTCTTCATTCCCTATGCCCTTCTCCAAATCCCTGGCGGGTTTATTGCTGATTTAGTGAAAACTCGGATTTTATATCCGATCATTCTTATAGGTTGGTCAGTCGCAACGGTGCTGCAAGGTTTTGTAAATTCTGCATCCGCTCTGATGGGAGCGCGGGCAATCATCGGTGGGTTCGAAGCGCCCTCATATCCAATCAATAACAAAATTGTTACGGATTGGTTTCCCAAAGAGGAGCGTGCAAGCGCGATTAGTATTTACACGTCTGGTCAATTTTTAGGCTTGGCTTTTTTGACCCCCATACTCTTCGCCATTCAATCCCAATTCGGATGGCGCGGCTTGATGGTTATTACTGGGTTAATTGGAATCATCTGGGCTGTTGTTTGGTACTTAGTCTATCCAAAAAACGAACCGCAGGCTCAGACAGCGACAAATGAAAACTTAATCCAACCCGCAGCTGAAAAACGCCCAAGCCCTGCCATAGCCTTTATACATCCTAAATTATGGGGGCTCTACATCGGTCAATTTTGTCTAGGAACGACGACCATTTTTTTCCTGACATGGTTCCCGAGTTATTTAACAGATTATCGTGGACTCGCCCTTATTAAGTCCGGTTTTTACGCTTCTGTCCCCTTCATAGCAGCCTTTTTTGGAGTGCTGCTCTCGGGGTTTGCGTCAGACTATATGGTCAAGAAAGGCATATCAGCCGAGTTTTCGCGCAAAGCCCCAGTTTTGCTGGGAATGGCACTTTCCACAATTATCATCGCAGCAAATTTCACAGACAACACAACTCTAATTATCATATTTATGGCTATTGCGTTTTTCGGGAACGGCCTAGCATCCATCGCTTGGGTATTTGTTTCCTTGCTTTCACCGCGCCAATCCGTTGGTCTTGTTGGCGGCGTGTTTAATGCCTTCGGCGCGCTGTCTGCCGTAGTGACCCCTATTGTCATCGGATATATCGTAACGGAAGATAGTTTTGCGCCAGCTCTCTTTTATATCGGTGCCGCAGCCCTCATCGGGTTTCTGTGCTACGTCTTTTTGATTGGGAAAATCGAAGAAATTGGCACAGGTAAGGTGTCGGAAGAGATCAGTATATGGTGACGCGGCGTACACTCAATCTGGCCGTCATCGGTGCCGCAATCACCACGCTTACAGGTTGCTCCGATACAGCCTACTTCGGACAAGCCTATGCGGAAGGCCAAGTGGAAAGCTACTCGTCAGAGTTACTCAACCTCGTAAACCCTCAAACCCAGATCCGCCAACTTGCGTCAGGTTTTAAATGGATTGAAGGCCCAACATGGGACAGCAAACGCAGTCAGTTATATTTTTCAGACATTCCAAATAATCGTATTCACGCATGGAGCCGATCAAGCGGACTAACGACATATCTGGATGCGGCAGGACGTAATGACACGACGCCTGACATGAACGCAGCGCCTGGAACAAATGGACTATGGCATCATCCCGGCGACGATAGCCTGTTAATTTGCAATCAAAATGCCAGATCATTAGATTCTATGGACGTTTCTTCAGGTCAAAGACTCGCTATAGCATCCAGGTTTCAAGGCAGGCGTTTTAACAGCCCCAATGACCTAACGCGAGCGGCTGACGGTACAGTTTACTTTACCGACCCGCCTTACGGTTTGAAAGATCGCAAGAACTTCACCGGAATACAGCAGGATTATTTTGGTGTTTACCGCCTCACGCCGGATGGTGAAGTATCATTAGTATCGAAAAATTTCACGCGTCCAAACGGCATTGCTTTGTCTCCTGATGAAAGCAGGCTCTACGTGTCACAGTCTGACCCGCTAAAACCGATCATCAGAGCACTTTCTTTGGATGCCTCTGGCCTGCCTACGGACGAGTGCCTTTTCGCTGATTTAACCGATTTACTGAATGATGATAGCCCCGGTCTTCCTGATGGAATGGTGGTCGATGTCGCCGGAAATCTATTCGCCACGGGTCCCGGAGGTGTTATTGTATTTTCTCCAAACGGGACACGTCTAGGCCGAGTTCTCACAGGTCGCGCAACATCCAATTGCACATTCGGCGAAGATGGCTCGACGCTCTTTATGACAGCCACTGACAAGCTTCTATCAATTTCCACGCTAACGCTCGGGTTGGCTGGACAATAAAATTAAACTTTGAAAATAACAATTAAAAGAGAATGACATGAAGGCAACTGCACCAAAATTATCGCAAGTCCTACTCATCTCCGCTTGTGTTGTCCTTATGACAGCCTGCTCTAATGTTGACGGCTCGCTCGAAGTTGTTGAAGTCGACGCCCCAGAAATGATCACAACCATCTTTGATTTCGATAGCGAAAATTCCGGCTATCGTCTTGAGACAAAAGGAGCGTCCGCTAACATCATCGGCTTAGATCAACAGAAGAGACTGTTTGCGGAATTTGATGATGACGTAAAAATTTCAACTGCTGAAATTATCCCAAACACCCCACTCAATTGGAGCAAATATAAAAATTTCAACATTGCCGTAGATTTGGAAAATATCTCGGACCGGTCAATCTACGTCTATATGGGGTTCCACGATAGTAACGGCGATTTCCAGAACAAAGGCATGAATGTCCCCGCCAGATCAAAAGGCACATATTATGTCATTTTAGACGGCCCTACTCGCGCGATTGATAGTGGCATGCGCGAAATGCCGGCTCCTTGGTATGATGGTGAGGTGATGATGATTGCGCGATGGACATCCCAATATGGTAAGTTTGACATGTCATCTGTTTCGAAAATTGAGTTTTTTACACGCGGTATTGTCGGCGACAGGTCGGTTGAGATTGATAATATCCGTCTGCGGAAAAACAAAAAACTTCCAGAAAATTTCCTTGAAAACATCATCGATAAATTCGGGCAAAATGCGACTGCCAGTTTTCCAATTAAAGTCCGCAGCGAAGAAGAATTGCAACAAATCGCTAATACAGAACTTCGCGACCTCAAGGAAAATCCCGGCATTCAGGATCGCTCGCGCTTCGGAGGCTGGAAAGATGGACCAAAACTAAAAGGCACCGGTTTCTTTCGCACAGAAAAAATCAAAGGCAAATGGTGGTTGGTTGACCCTGAAGGGTATCTATTTTTCTCTCACGGAGTCGCCAATGTTCGCATGGCCAATCTCAGCACAATGACGGGTATTGATTTCAAAGACGACAGTATTCGCAAAATAGACAGCGATGAATTAACGCCCGAAGACTCAATAGGGGTTGTAGAAACAACACAAACTGCACGTGAGAGTCGGTTCATTAAATCGACATTGCGGCACGAGATGTTTGAATGGTTACCAGAGTATACCGACCCACTCGCCGCCCATTATAGCTACAGGCGCTCCACTCACATTGGTCCGCTGAAAACCGGAGAAACTTATAATTTTTACCGTGCTAATGTACAACGCCGCTACGGCGAAACGTCACCTGAAAGTTACATGCGTAAGTGGGAGCAGGTCACGTTAGATCGTATGAACTCTTGGGGGTTCACCTCCTTTGGCAATTGGGTAGACCCCGCGTTTTATCCGAATGAACAAGTTCCATATTTTGCGAACGGTTGGATCATAGGTGATTTCCAAACGCTCTCATCAGGTTATGACATATGGAGCCCCGCTCCCGACTTCTTTGATCCAGAATTTTCGAGGCGCGCCGATGTCACAATTGCAAAGATTGCCGAAGAAATAAAAGGCTCCCCGTGGTGCGTTGGGGTCTTCATTGATAATGAAAAAAGTTGGGGTAATCCGGAAGACCCAGATGAAAAACGATATGGTATCGTCATGGATGCTCTGTCTAAAGACGGTGCTAAATCGTACGCGAAGGCCGAGTTTGCGAGCCAATTAAAAACCAAATATAAAAACATCCAGTCGTTTAATGGTGCCTGGCAGACAAACTTTGAAACTTGGGAGCAATTTGACAAAGGCTTCAAAATTTCCACATTCAACCCTGAAGTTGTCGACGACCTGTCCACGCTTTTTGAGAGTTACTCAGAGCAGTATTTCAAGGTTGTCAGTGAAACATTAGAAAACTATCTGCCCGACCATCTTTACATGGGCGCACGGATGGCAAGTTGGGGTATGCCTAAGGAGACCATAAAAGCCGCGATCAATTATTCCGATGTGATGAGCTTTAACATTTATGAAGAGGGACTACGCAAAGGAGGGTGGGACTTTTTTGCTGAAATTGACAAGCCCGTAGTTATCGGAGAATTCCACATTGGTGCGCAGAGCGATACGGGCGTTTTCCATCCCGGCTTAGTAATGGCTGCAGATCAAACAGACCGCGCAGAAATGTATAAAACTTACATGAGAACCGTCACCGAAAACCCGTATATGGTCGGCGCACATTGGTTCCAATATGTCGACTCGCCGATTTCGGGTCGCGCCTATGACGGCGAGAATTACAATGTGGGTTTTGTTTCAAACACCGACATACCATATCCAGAAATGGTCAAAGCCGCACGCGAAATTATGACTGATCTTTACACAACTCGCTTCAACGGAGTGACTGAATAATGTATTCATCTCACATAAAGTCACTGCAATGCTGGAAATATACAGTGTTGTTTAGCACATCATTTTTTGCACTTTCCCTCGCCCGGCAAGGCCTCGCAGCTGAAATGTCCGAGATAGTATTGGCGGATTTCGATCAAGCTGAAGTCGCCCAAATGGCATCTGTCAGCAATGGAGAGCTATCGCTGACAGGCGGAACTGAAAAAGCTTTATTTGTGACGCTCAACGCAACAGCTCATCAATATTCTGGACTAAGTATCACACCTTCAAAGCCTTGGGATTTTACCCAAACCGGAACATTCGGATTGGTTATGGACATTGGCAACCCCGGCCCACATCCAGTTCATTTAAACCTCGATGTCTCTGATGCAAAAGGGCAAAACTTTACGCGTAGCGTCGTAATACCCGTTGGTCCGGCAACGTCTTATTACGCAGAACTCCAGGGCGCCGACATTGATGCAGATACCGGTCTACGTGATAACCCGCCGGCGTGGGATATAGACGCAACCAACTTCATTTGGATGTGGGGTGAGGAAAATCTAGATTTAAGCGCGATCACCTCAGTTAAACTATCTGTGAAAAGTTTGCAATTTGATCGATCTTTTACACTTGATAATCTGCGGATTGTTTCCAATCCTAAAACAGATAAAAACTATCTGACAGGAATTGTCGATGAGTTCGGCCAAAGTGCCAAAGTAGATTTCACGGGAAAAGTTAAATCTATAGAGGATATTATTCGCAATCATGAAAGTGAGCGTGCTCAACTCACATGTGACCAACCATTTATAGGTCGCTCACAATATGGCGGCTGGAAAGCCGGCCCAAAACTCAGGTCCACAGGGTATTTCAGAACGCAGAAATATAGAGGAAAATGGGCGATCATTGACCCAGAAGGCTACCTGTTCTTCTCCACTGGAATAGCTAATATTCGCTTAGACAATACGGTCACTTTAACCGGTGTCGATTTTGATCAAGATGCAATTCGAAATGGGCGTCGTGATGAAATTAGCGACCCTTCAGCAATCTATCCGTCAGTACCAAATTCAGCTCTAAAAACCGCGTTTAACGCATCCAAACTACGCCGTGACATGTTTAGATGGCTGCCCGCCGATAATGACCCGCTAGCCAATCATTATGGATACCGTAGCGGCAGCCATACCGGGCCGCTGAAAACCGGACAGAGTTTTGGCTTTTATAGTGCAAATCTAGAACGCAAATATGGTGAGACATCACCCAAGTCATATCTTGCGGATTGGCGGGCCACGACCGAGGATCGTATGTTAAATTGGGGGTTCACCTCATTTGGCAATTGGGCTGACCCTGAATACTACAAATCACCCCGACTCCCCTACTTTGCAAACGGCTGGATCTCAGGCGGGTTTAAAACCGTCAGCAGCGGTGATGATTTTTGGGCACCTCTACCCGACCCCTTTGATCCTGAGTTTAAAAGTCAAGCAGACATCACTGCCAAGAAAGTTGCAGGAGAAGTTGCAGGCAGTCCTTGGTGCATTGGCGTATTCATAGATAATGAAAAAAGTTGGGGTCGAATGGGCACAGTTAGGGGTCAGTATGGTATCGTCATTAACACGCTGTCCCGTAGTGATTTTGAAAGTCCAACAAAGGCAGAATTTACGCGCCTATTAAAGGTGAAATATGCTGATATTTCATTTCTCAACAAAGCTTGGGGGACGGAATTCGAGAGTTGGAAGACCATTCGACGGGGCGTTATCTTAAAAACACATAATTCGGCTCAACAGGCAGATTTTGCAATATTGCTCAAAGCATATGCTCGGCAATATTTTAAAGTTGTAGATCAAGCCCTAAATGCCCATCTGCCTGACCATATGTATCTGGGGGTTCGGTTCGCAACGTGGGGCATGACACCGGAAGTCATTGAGGCTTCTAGCGAATTTTCCGATATCATAAGCTACAATGAGTATTCGGAAATACCCCATCCCAACCAATGGGCATTTTTAGATAACATAGACAAACCCGCCATAATCGGTGAGTTTCATATGGGGTCGCGTGGCGATACTGGCTTTTTTCATCCTGGCCTCGTCCATGCTGTCGATCAAAAAGACCGTGCGCGCATGTTCGAGAATTATATGAACATCGTCATCGACAATCCAAATTTTGTCGGCGCACACTGGTTCCAATATATCGACTCACCGATCACAGGCAGGGCTTATGACGGCGAGAATTACAACGTCGGTTTTGTTTCTGTCACCGACACGCCCTATGCGCCGTTAGTCGACGCCGCCAAACGCGTGAATAGTAATTTGTATCAAAGACGATTTGGCACCTCGCCCAAATAAAATCATATCCCATCCCGTAGGAGATTTTCATGACGCTTTTCAAATTTTACTTAAAAAACCCTCTCAATATCTTGATGGCGGCTCTAATCTTTACCATACCTCATTCGGCAAATGCTCAGGACGTTTATGTTGAGCACTTCAAGGCATATCAGGCAGCTCAAGCTGCAGGCGATACAACCACGGCGAGGATTGAAGCAGAGGCCGCTTGGAAGAGCGCAGAAGCTGAATTGGGCGATAGTAAGCTTACCGCAATCCTCGCCTATAATTTTGGCTCCATGATGACGTTAGAAGACCCTCAGGCCTCAATTAAACCCCTTAAACGCGCCAAAGCTATTGGACCATTGGCGGGCGGCGACGTTCCGCTGAACGTTGTAGACGCTTACTTAGATTACGCAGCTTATATGACAGCACCAGACAACAAGAAGGCTGTCAAACTACGCGACTCCTTAAACAAAATTGTGCAGCCAGACGGAGCACCTCAAATATCAGACGCCTTTATGTGGATGAACATGGCAAACATAGAGGCCAAGGCTCTGAGACTTTGGACGGCGGAACCAGCTGCCCAGAAAGTCGTCGAGGCCCTAAAGTCGGTTGGATTAGATAAAGACGGTGGTCCGGCTTTGAATAACGCTCTTATTATTAGAGCGGCTGCTGGCTTGTCTGGGCGTGAGCGTACCGACAGCCGTATAGCTTGGTCTCTCGATGATCTTGACCGAGTCATAGAGAGCTTTAAGAAACCCAAAGATGCAGACAAATTAGATCCGATTTTGGCGACAGCGTTGGCTTGGAAAGGGGTTGCTTTCCAAATATTAGAGGACAAGAATCTACCTCTACCAGACCCAGATGAAATTGCGCCGCTTAACGCCGCCTTTTCCTCCTA